>OGLX01000569.1_pt1 | contig 24264 bp, 13 predicted proteins | sample 1572821 | NCBI WGS metagenome assembly OGLX01 (sample SAMEA2581908, study PRJEB24529) | metagenome | biome: Human gut stool | place: China | collected 2011 | reverse complement strand
GGCGGGTCCAACTTCGGTGGTATCGCCTTCCCTTTCATGCGTCACAACATACTTGAAGGTAAAAAGACACGTTTCATCGCTGCCGAACCGGCATCTTGCCCGAAACTTACCCGAGGCAAGTTCCAGTACGACTTCGGTGATGAAGCCGGATATACTCCACTGTTGCCTATGTTCACATTAGGACATAACTTTGCCCCGGCCAATATCCATGCAGGCGGACTTCGTTATCACGGTGCCGGAGTAATCGTTTCGCAACTCCTGAAAGACAAACTGATGGAAGCAGTAGATATCAGTCAGTTGGAATCATTCGAAGCAGGATGCCTGTTCGCACAAGTTGAGGGAATCATCCCTGCTCCGGAATCATGTCACGCCATTGCAGCCACCATCCGTGAAGCCAATAAGTGCAAAGAAAGCGGAGAAGAGAAAGTAATACTGTTCAATCTGTCCGGCCACGGACTGATCGATATGGCTTCATATGACAAATATCTGTCCGGCGACTTGGTAAACTATTCGCTTACAGACGATGATATCCAAAAGAATCTGGACGAAATAGGAAACTTAGCTTAATCATTAAGACCATCTGAGCTTTTGCCCCATAACAATATATGTAATGAGTGATTACATATATTGTTATGGGGCAAAACATATATTGTTATGGAAATGTTATCTTTGCAGACAAATCAAAGAAAAGAATTATGAAATATATCGGAGCACATGTCAGTGCATCGGGAGGAGTAGAGTTTGCTCCTGTTAATGCACATGAGATCGGGGCCAATGCGTTCGCCCTCTTCACAAAAAATCAACGCCAGTGGGTCAGTAAGCCTCTAACTGAAGATAGTATTCGTCTATTCAAAGAAAATTGTGAGAAGTTCGGTTTTGCCCCCGAATACATTCTCCCACATGACAGTTATCTGATCAATCTGGGACATCCTGAGGAAGAAGGATTAACTAAAAGTAGGGCTGCTTTCCTTGACGAAATGCAACGCTGCGAACAACTGGGATTAAAATTACTGAACTTCCATCCGGGAAGCCATCTCAACAAGATATCGGTAGAGGAATGTCTGGACCGAATTGCAGAAAGTATCAATCTGGCTTTGGAAAAGACCAAAGGAGTAACCGCTGTTATTGAAAACACGGCAGGACAGGGAAGTAACCTGGGAAATGAATTCTGGCAGTTGAAATACATCATCGACCGCGTGGAAGATAAAAGCCGTGTAGGAGTGTGCCTGGACACCTGCCACACCTTTACAGCCGGTTATGACTTTCTGAATGATTATGATGACGTATTCGGAGAATTCGGTGAAGTGGTCGGATTTGAATATCTGCGGGGAATGCATCTCAACGATTCAAAAAAAGAATTGGGAAGTCGTGTAGACCGTCACGACAGCATCGGTAAGGGATTAATCGGTTTCGCTTTCTTTGAGAAGCTAATGAAAGATCCCCGTTTCGACAACATGCCGTTGATTCTGGAGACTATCGACGAAACACTGTGGCCCGAAGAAATAGCCTGGCTGAGAGAACAAACTCAATAAATATTGGCCATACTTACCAAAGGCTCGTATAATTTTTCAATATCTTGTGCATCCATCTCGATCTGCACCTGATCCCCCGGAACAAGTTTCTGCTTTGCCGGGGGTATATCTTTCCTGTCCCGGTGTATATTGATAATTTCACAACGTTCCGGCAACTGTATTTCATTGACTGTTTTCCCATCAAAATACGAACCACTCATCACTTCCACAGAGAGTGTATAACGTTTCTCTTCCTGAAATTCAGGAGAATTAATCATATCATCATAAAGTGTCACATTAAACGGTTGTATCTGCAACATTTCCGTAAAGTAATAGGTCAGTCCACCCACGACGATAGAAGGATAGAAAACTTCCAAATGTCCGGTGATTTCCGTAATCAAGACAATGGCTGTCAGAGGAGTCCTGATCACAGCAACTAGAAAGGCAGACATACATATCAACATAACATAACTGATATTTTCGTATCCGATGATCCCCTGACGTACCAGAATCAAAGCAACTATCTGCCCGATCAACCCTCCGGTAACCAAAGTGGGAATGAAACTTCCTCCCGGCAATCCGGATGAAAATGAAAGTACGCTAAAAACAAAGTGCAGAATCATCATCCCCACAATCCACATAATATGAGTATCGGCATGCATCGCCTGTCCCAACAAGAATTGCTCACCTCCACCGGTTAAATTCACCTCAGTAAGCGATATTAAGTAAGCTATAAACAAGAGGTAGAGCATCTTAACATAGGCCGGATGCTTGATTGCGGGATAAAGTCGCTTAAACCAAACAGTAATAACCGAATAAATCTTACCGGATACGGAAATCACTGCAGCCAATAATAAGAACAGTTTAACTTGTGAAAAAAAAGTCAGTCCGGGAGAAATGGCATCAATCTGAAAATAAGGATTGATAGGAAAAATCATACTTGCCACACCGCCGGCCACCACTCCCGCAAGCAAAGTAGTTATAGCAGTCTTGGGGGCATCAAAACGTTCGATAGACTCAATAACCAGTAAAGATGAAGCCAAAGGAGCGGCAAAAGCAGCAGCCAACCCGGCACCGGCACCGGCTGCCAGCAGTTGTTTTCGTTCACCGGCCAATACTCTTCCCCACTTCGATACAAGACATCCCACATAAGAACCTATCTGGACGGAAGGTCCTTCACGCCCTAAAGACAATCCCGCACTCAAAGCCAGCACTCCTCCCACAAATTTAGACACCAATTCAATAAAAGGATGTTTGTAAGAGATACGTCCATTAATAACCCCACGGGTTTGAGGGATGCCCCCACCGGTGATTAAAGGCATTTTTTTCACCAGCCACATAACAAACAAAAGTATTCCCCATAAGGACAAGAAAATAGGAATATGCCAATACCAATGTGGATGTGAATCAAAAAAATCTCTACGGGTATTGAAAAACAATTGTAGCAGATAATGATAAGGAACAGCAACCAGTCCTGTCAACAGTCCTACGAATATACTGACAAAATAAAGACGAGCATCTATCAGCTTCAGCTTCCATACCCGCCATTTCCTCATATCCTTTAAATCATCTGATTTCCCAAACATATCTCTGTCCGTTATACCGTTGCAGTGTACAACAACTAAGAGATAGCTTGGTTTCAAACGAAGAGTTAAAATTGGTTCAAACGAAAAAAGGCCGTCACAAGCACTTGTCTTGTAACGGCCTTTTGTATGTAGACCTATTGATAACCGGACTTACTTCACTTCCTCAAAATCAACAGCATCTCTGTATGAGCAACTTGCGTGAACGTGTTGCAAATATAGTGCAAACCCGAAAATAAGCATCCATAAGCAACCACAGCTCTTTACTGCAAAAGTACAGATTTATTTGATAAATATCGTGATATAAACACATAATAATCAAATCAATAGGGTAATTTTAACAAAATATGCAATTCGAATACATACTAATTTAAGAAATCTTTAAGTGTAATAGTTGCAATTCTTAGTCCTTTTGCTTTTACTTGTAAGCCATTATCGGAAGTTAAAAGAATAGGATTTTCATTTTTAAATTTAAGTGCCACCGTTAATATGTTATTATCTGGAGATTTTTTATTAAAATCATTTGGCAATAAATCAGGATCAGAAAGTTCCATTGAGACATTCGGCTTATCCATTGCTTTATTGATCAATCGCAAAGCCGTTTCTACATTTTTTTTGTTTGCCGCATCAAGCTTAATTTTAAGTTTGTCCAACTCGTCTATAACTTTTGCAGACATGACAACTTGATAATGTTCATCAATCTTAGAAATAATATCTGGACAATTAACAAACACATTAGTATCGATGATATATATATTCTTTTGGGTGGTTGACTTAACAGATTTTTGTTTTGAAGTCTCAAATTTTGAGAGGTCTATTTTCCCTTTTAGATGCAAACTTATCCCGTTACCTTCAATTATACTATCTTTAAGTTTATTTGAATACTCATCTATTATTTCTGGTATAATACCAGAAGTTATTTTGATTAAGTACGAACGAACATCTCTATGGCATGATGTATTGAGTATTGATTTATCCGCAACAATTATTGTTAGTTGTTTTGCACGACTTGTTGCAACATTAAACAGTGCTCTATCAAGAGACATTCCAATCATTGTGTTAGGAATATAATAAATACAAACATCGCAAGTCATACCTTGAACTCGTTCAACTGTGTCGATGAGAACATTGTTTTTGCTACCATATTTACTTATAAAACTATTCTGTAACATTCTAACTGCAGCACGAAATTTTGTTAATACTGCAATATTCAATTTAGGATAAGATGATAATAAATCATTAATAATTCTAATAGTGAAATCACAGCTGCCTTTATCTACTTTCTCACCGATAGGCATCTCCTTAGGAATAAGAATTGTACCACCTTCCTTAGGAATATAGTGTATAGTAGTATTTGCTAACTCATACTTAAAGTCAGCTACCGATTTAATAGGTGTATGATAGAAAATACTTGTCAAATCCGCAGATTTTTTCAATAAACGATGTGTTTCTGTTAAAATAAACGACTTGTAGTTAAAGTTCTCACAGAGTGTTGCAAAACCATTTGCAAGCATAGCGAAGTCATTCCTCATAAGCGTTTCTTCGCTTAACAATACAATTGGCTGCATCTGGTTTTGATCACCAATCCATATAACCTTTCTTCCAAGATTTTTACATGCAGCTATCATTCCAAACAAAGCCTGACTTGCTTCATCCATAATTACATAGTCAAACGGTTGTTCATAATAACTTTGTTTAGCCCAACCGCTTGTATTATAGAATGTTGAGAGTGTAAGATTGCCAGAAATACATGTTATTTTTTTACTATCAATAGGACAAAGATTTTTGCAAGTAATAAGTTCATCAGAAGATACATTAGTTTTCATTACCCGCTTATCGGAGAGGTATTTTTTTAGGCTGTCCTTTTCTGCAAGTTCTATCAGTGCTCTGTTAGTCATGGCAGTAACAAGCACACTACTATTTTGGCTCAGCAAATGTGCAACAAGTTCAGCCATAAGATAAGTTTTCCCAGTACCTGGAGGGCCCTGAAATATCAGTTGAGAAGTGGATTCTAACGTCTTGACTATCTCTTCAACTTGTTCTTTATTTGAATTAATATGAATAGGATTCCATACAATAAACTTCTTATCAAAATCCAAAATGTCCTTGGCTACCATATTTGTGTCGTTGTTGTTAACGATATCAATAAGGTTCTGATAATAATCCATTGGTGGCTCTTGAGGGCCAAGGACAATTACACATCCTTCTTTGTTTTCTAGGAATTTAGCCATATCTATTGACAATCCAGTAAAACCACACAGTAGGAAACCATTGTCATCCGTTTTACCCTGCCAGACACAATGTACTTCCGAAAATTCGACTTGGTGACGACGCAAGTTACCCCAACTGATTTCTCCCCAATACCTTGGAATACTCATTTCTTTTTCTAATACGACTGCAGTAAAATATTCATTCTTGCGTGGAATTCCTTTATCCTTCTTAAAACGAAGTATAAGTTGCCCAGATCCCAATACGTTACGGTCTGCATTATTGGAATCAGCCATTTGTAAATCTAGCTTTACAAACTGTGTAACATACACTTCATTATCTGTTAATAATGCAATTGCTTTAGAATTGAGTTTCTTTAGATATTCTTCACTTATTGCTACAAGTTCTTTATCAAGAAATCTCTTATGTTGCTCTCTTGTATAATACATTATATTTTTATTCTAAAAGTCAAACAATTCATCTGTATCAATATTTGTATAAACATCAGAAACTGACATCTTTTCGTCAAGTCCAAAACCATTTATTTGGTCTGAAATAGAATATGTTATATTTTCTATAACGAAGCATGTCTTTTTTGAGTACATATATCTATTAGCTAGATATGCAAATTCTTTAGGAGTTATGATATCCGTGTCAAATATAAGGTTGACATCCTTATTGTCTTTAAAAGTATCATTAAAACTTATACGATGTATCCTTCTATCATAGCCATAATTGAGTAGCAAATTATCTGGATCTATCATTAATTCTGAGAATAATCTAGGATGAAGGTATAGCTTTCGTCCTATAGAACTGGTTACGACTACGGTTATTAATTTCCCTTTAAATTTAATAATACCTTTAACCAAACCATTCCCCAAATTAGGATCCCATCCTGAGCAATCATAATCCTCTAATGAATCAAGGTAATCTTTTGCAGCATTACGTGCTTCCAAATTCATCTCTATACGAGATTCTTTGTCAAGATTATCCCGGTCGGAAACATTGCCGTAACTTTCTTCATCCTCATAATAATCACCGTCTATTCTTTTTTTACTTTTTGTTTCTTCAAGCATTCGCTCAAGTTCTGCTATGCGTTTATCCTTTTCTTGAACAATATCCGCTGATACGAGAAATATCATATTCCAATCCTCTTTAGAAAAAGGACATTTTAATAATGTAGTATTGGAGTATATATCCGCTAGAGAAGATGCTGGTTCTCTATTCGCTGATATATAGATATGTCTAGTGTTTGCAAAATATGTATATTCACCCGCATAACCTTTAAATAAGTAAGTATTATTATAAATGCCTCTATACGGAAGTTCTCCCTCAATTATGTATATTGACATTCTTGAATTCTGTTTCCAATCTAAATACAATTGATTTGACCATTCTGCTGCTTTACAGAAATCATCTTCATAATATGAACCAGTTAGACGTAAAGTTTTGTATAGATTTGACAATATATTTACTTGGCTTTCTGATTCTATCGGAAGTTGGAATGAGTTAGCTACCCAATTAAAGAAAGATCTTATTATGTTAGCATCATTAAGATTCCATATATTCTCTAATTTATTCTCTTTAAATGATTTTCTCCGCAGTATCTCTTTACTTTCTTTGTCATGCAACCCAAGTTGAATCAAGAATTGTTTTTTTTCAAACGTATTAGCCCAGTTCTCAATAAACGAAGGCACTTGTTCTATTGGTAAAGTGAATTCATTACTATCGAAATATGTTCCAACTAATTTATCAAAAGGATATTGAACTCCTCCATTTGTAATAACAGGACTTAATATATCTGCAATATCTAGTGCCATACTCTTGTCAAGTATTTTAATGAAAAGATTCTGATCATTAGCACGAATGCATGATTTTAGCATATTATCGAAATAATTGTAACCACAAAACTTTCTATACACAATAAGAAAACAGAATTGTTCTGCAGTGATTAGTTGAGTTGATGCAGTTAGTTCTTTATATAACTGATTTCGAACATCAGTAAGGTTAACTTCCCTTCGAGCAAATATCTTTTCGAATCCATCTATACTTGAAAACTTTGAACTTACATTGCTAAGTATAGAAGATGATGAATATGCTGGTAGTATTTTCGAAAGCGAGAATGTATAGAGTTTTACACCTATGTTTATTGAAAAATCATCTTTAAGATTATATTCTGACAAACTCTTACCATTAATTGTTATTATTGAGCGTGCATGAGAAACAGCCGTATCGTTGGATAATGCCATCTTCATCCATCTATATTCGAAAGATTTTTTGTCATATTCCAACGTACTTAAAAGTGGCATAGCTTTTATGCTCTTTGCATATGCTACCTGAGTATTAGTATCGGATTGCTCTACAATGCGAAGTAAACTTATTGTAGGTATATTGCTTTTTGAAAACAATGTTATCGTAAATCCGGGTCTCCAATATGACAAGAATGTTTTATGAATATCTGAAATATCTGTAATACTTATCAAGTCATCAATATATGGTTCAATAATGCTTGAATAAATATCTGTTGATACAACAAGGTATCTAGTAATTAAGCTGTTATTTTCTTCTTGCTTTAACATATAATCATATAGCCAAACCGGACAATTGGAATTATACGCAAACATTGAAGATAATGGACTATATTTACCATTCTGATTTTTAAAGATTTTCCATTTTTTTAATGTTTCAACCCCAATATTTTTAAATTTTGCAATATTCACAAATAAATGCAATCTCTCATTAAATGTGAGAGAATCTAAGGATTCTTCCTCTATTTTTTCAAAAATTGCTTTTTCATCTTGGCTAACAATAAACAATGATAATGGGTGTTCTTCAACAGAATGATTAGAACATTTAAAACCAAGTTTTGATAATACTGACTTTATGGTTGAAATCTTCTCTGTTGAAAACAAGAGTTTATCTTCTAACTTAACTTCATTTGTTGTTTTCCACTCTTTCCCAAACATAAACGTGGGAACAAGTGGAATTAGAGAATGCGCTTTTTCTTCTTTTGCCAACCATTCATAGAAAGATGTACGTAACTTATCATCACAAGAATCAATAATCCATTTTTTAAGGGTATCAATATTATTTAATAGAATTGTGATAACAGTTTCTGTAGTAATCTTTTCTATTCCAAATATTTCTTTTGACAATGAACTTGAATCAATAGATTCATGAGGTAAATGTTTGGTTGTACCTATTAGCTTATAGAAATCAGATGCACCAATTGCAGAAGATAGTCCAGAAGCATCAAATATAATATTATCTGGCCCTACGATATCATTATTATCATTAAGTATAAATGCTTTATTTGTTAAAGCATCCTTATATCCACGATTAAACGAATCGACTAGTGTTGCTGTATCCTGACTAAAATAGGTGAGTTCTTTTGTTGGAAGTAAATTAAGATAATTTACATTGAGTTCAGAAGCATAGCTTGAAACCATACTTACAATTTGCTTTCCAATCATATAGAACAAGAAGAAATTCCATGGATTGTCGCTTTGAATTCCTTCTCTATCAGACTTGGGAATAAAATCAGCATTCAAATAAAATGGGAATTTGAATCTGTGCTCATTCATAGGAAGATAAGCATATAATGAGAGATCATCTTCACCGATTGGCGTAACAAGTCCATCTTCGTCAAGCTTGATAGCAAATGAGATAGTTGTTTCTTTAGCCGATGCAATACGGTCTGGAATACCTGCAACTTCTGTTAATTCATTACCATCTTGATCAAGTTTAATAAAGTAGTTTTCTTTTTCACCCCTATTATTAGTTCTTTCTTTTCTTCTGATTTGAATGCCTGCCTTTTTGAATTCATCGTCATTCACTAAAAGATTATCTGACGAATAAATACAAAAATCTTCAGATAAACGATCTTCATTGAAAGAGTTTACAAGCGAAACTATGTTATTCTTTCTATCTATTTTCTTTTGAATAGTAAGACATTTATCCTTATCTATCAATTGCACTCGATTAGTGTTTCTGAGAAATAACATAAATCGTGGTTCAGAAAACACTTCTTTAATCGCCTCATGATATTCAGAAAGTGTTTCTTCATCCATTTTTAATGCAATAGCAACATTTTCTTTTTGATTGAAAATGGAATCATATGGATCAATTTTTAATGATTCATACCATATCGGTAATAACTGCCAAGGAATATCCTTTACACCTTTGAATTCCCTAAAGAATTTTAGATATTTGTGAAGAAATTCTTTCTGTTTTTCCACATCATTCTCAATATCGTTAACATGGTAGTAAAAGGCTTTGAAATCATTATAGATTGGTAAATTTTTATCGAAAGAAAAATTGTAGCCAGCACTTTTAATTAATACAGACTCAGAATTTGTGAATACTGACTTGAACCCAATACCTTTATAGCCTGTTTTCTTACTGCTTGCACTCTTTGTGCTTTTTGCAGCAGATGTAATTGATTCAAAGTCATGTTTATTAAATGCAAATCCATCGTGTGTTACAACAAAATAATTATCGCTAAGTTGTAACTTTACTTTAACGCCATTCTCTGGGGCAGCATCATCGGCATTTTGAAGAAGTTCAAAAAACATTCTCTTTTTACTAGTATAGAGGTTCTGACCTACTTCTTCAAGCAAGTTAGCTACACTTGTATTAGTGTTTGGACTTGTATGTTGCTTAAAAGAAAGGGAAACAGACTCTTTATATGGATTTTCTGCTTCTTTAATTTTATTTGATGATACACAAAACATATAAGGAGAACCTTGTTCCATGCGGTATTCTTTGCGTGGCATGTCAATCTCTATCTCATAATAATTACCAGAAACAAAAAAATTACGCAATCGGTTATCAACGATGGCAATGAGACACTTCCCATTAATTGGATCTACTAGTAATTTGCCATTGTTTTCTTCTTTAACATCTCCTGTAGACATTAAATTTGTGAAAAAATACTTGGAATTAATCTCTATAACTTTGCCAATAAAACGATTGGTTGTTAATCCCATAGTAGCCAGTAAATCTGTAAGACTAAGTTCGTAAAGGCTCTCTTCGTATTTATCTTCAACAAAAAACTTTCTACTAAAAATCAGCTGGCCGTTGTCTTCTCCCATATATGCAACACGGACATGTTCTCCTGGAAAAACTTCATCACTAGCACGAATAACTTTATTTGGTGACAGTTCATCCCTATATATACTGCCTAAGATTCCGGTATTACCAATGTCTATAGTAGCAAATTTATTGTTTATATTCTTAACAATAGCATCAATGATATCGCCCTTATTTAGTTGAGAACGTAACCAATCAACTCTAGCTTTCTTTTCCTCGGCCTCGATTGGACGCATATCCAAGACAACATCTTTTAACTTTTCATTATATTTAATGAAAACAAATTCAAGTTCTTCATCAGTCTCTATTTCATTGTTCAATAGTCTGGTTTTATAAGGTTCAACAAAACGTTTTAAAGGTACAATTACCTTTATCAATCCATCCGCTTCAATAAGAGCAGATGTGGAATTTTCATTTTTAATGATACCCTTAAATAAACATTTTACCCGTTCATTCTCACTATGTACTTTTGCAAAATAATCATGTAAAGCCAACACACTCATCGAAATTTTGTTTCGATGCTTCTCTGGGTCGTAATTGTTGTCAATTACAACACAAGTAATTTCTTCACCTTCTTTGTATTCTATTGTTGGGAGTTCACTTACATGAACAAGTGCCGTGCTGTCTCCTAAGTTTACAATAAGACCGAAACTCTCAACAGATTTTATAATAACCTTGTATATGGTACCTTTTTCAACTGTTCTTGGATTGGGTAGAAGATTTTTTCGGCTTAGATTCAACTTTCCATCTGGTAATTCTTTGATAACTTTTACATCAAGAACATCACCTTCCGATAATGAAGAAAGAGTCACAGACTGATTAGACCAAGATATATCATGAAGTCTTATCAAACCGTCAACTCCATTGGGCATTTTTGCAAATGCTCCGAGATCTGGTTTTATACTGGTAATTTTTACGCGAATAATATCACCAACTGATGGATTATTATATGTTGTCATAAGCAATTTATCTTTTAGTATAACTTTACAATTTTGTTAGTCACTCTGATCTCAAATATTTCAATTAAAAATTAAATCAGATATAAGACATTATCTATCATTCACATATTAGAATCTAACACATGTAACATTATAGTTTCATGCAAAGAGAATTTCTTAATTACAAAAATAGGTATTTTATCATTTTAAATAGAATACAAACACATAATAGTCAAATCAATGGGCTGATTTTAACAAAATATCCGGTTTTATCCTTACCTTTGTGTATGATATTGGGATATTATACCCGAACAACAATAAAGAAACTATGCAGATACATAACAATACATTGATAACAGAATGCTCGGCTTACGATTTCAAGGAAATGTTGGAGCGTAAGAAAGTGAAGTCGTGGCTTAAATCCGTGTCGGCTTTCGCTAATACGGATGGTGGCAGTTTGTTCTATGGAGTGAATGATGACGGCGTAATTGTAGGGTTGGAGAATCCACAAGCCGATGCTGATTTTATCAGTGAAATGATAAAGGCAAGACTTGACCCTGTTCCGGAAGTTCAACTTATTCCGATAGAACACGAAGAGCATACCCTGCTTGAAGTGAAAGTAAAGACAGGAACGCTTACACCTTATTATTACTATCAGGATGGGACACGTACCGCATATGTACGAGTTGGCAATGAAAGTGTAGAATGCAACTCCCAACAATTACTTTCGTTGGTATTAAAAGGCACGCACATGACTTGGGATTCACTGCCTACCCAAGTGGATGCCAGCAAACATTCTTTCATCATCCTTGCCAATACTTTCCGTGAACAAACCCATCAGGAATGGAATGACAAGTATTTGGAATCATTCGGACTGGTAACTCCTGACGGCAAACTGACCAATGCAGGATTGCTGTTTGTGGACAATTGCACAGTATTTCAATCGCGTATTTTCTGCACCCGTTGGACTGGACTATATAAGGATGATGCCATCAGTTCCGTGGAACATCGGGCTAACCTTGTGCTGCTCTTAAAATATGGTATGGATTTCATCAAAAACTATACCATGAGTGGCTGGGTGAAGATGCCAAACTATCGCCTTAACCTCCCCGACTATTCCGACCGCGCCATCTTCGAAGGATTGGTAAACCACCTTATCCATCGAGATTACACCATGATGGGCGGTGAAGTACATATTGACATTTACGATGACCGAGTAGAACTAGTATCACCTGGTGCCATGCTTGACGGCACACAGATTCAAGACCGTGACATATACAAAGTGCCGTCCATGCGCCGCAACCCTGTCATTGCAGATATGTTCACACAATTGGACTATATGGAGAAACGTGGTTCCGGCTTACGCAAAATGCGAGAGCTTACAGAGAAGCTACCCAATTTCCTACAAGGCAAAGAACCACAATATCAAACGGAAGCGACTTCTTTCTACACCACATTCTATAATCTGAACTGGGGTGACAATGGAAGAATACCTGTTGAGGAAGTGGCTAACAGGGTAAACAGTACCCTCGAAAAGTACCCTGAAAACGAAGAAAGTTCGGTGGAAACCTTTGGTGATACGCAAGAAAGTTCGGAGAAAGGTTCGGAGATAATCCCAAAAGGTTCGGAGAAAAAGTTCGGAGATTCGAAAAACAAATCTAAAAGCATTGGGAAAACCACACAAAAGATTATTGATTTCGTCATTTCCGACCCATCAATGTCTGCAGAAGCAATGGCCTATAAAATAGGAATAAGCTCCCGAGCCGTAGAAAAACATATTTCAAAGCTTCGTTCTATGGGAATTTTGTCTCGTGAAGGAGCAGATCATGGTGGCTATTGGCGCATTATTGTTAACCCTCAAACTGAGCAATAAAACTATGGAGACATCTTTCATACCATTCAGTGTAATAATTGCCGTTTTGATTATCGCCTTTTTGTTTGCCTCTTTGCCACAGGTAAACCATAAAACGCGATACAAAGTACTTTATGCAATAGCCATCATCATGTTATTAGCTGTTATCCCTATTAGTGAATATATGGCTGGTGGCATACAAAACTCAAGTAACAATTATCTGCTTGTCCTAATATTCGATATTGCAGTAGGATATTTCTGTATGTATATTGCCGCTTTACTGAAGTTCAATGTTCTTAAACGAAAGAACCAAGCATTAGAAAACGCCTTGACAGAAAAGCAACAAGAAAATGTAGCAATCCTATTGGAGCATCAAAACGAAAAACAACAAGCACTTCAGCAAAGAGAGCTTGAATGGTTAGCTGGGAAAATAAAGATGTTTACCGAAAAAGAACAGGAAGCTATTCTTGCCAGTGCTCTATCATTTGCTGAACATGACTTGATAGTTGCTCCCTCAATAAGCATACAGCCCAAAGAAACATGTAGTCAGCAAGAACTAATGTACTTTGTCTGCTCTGCTTTTTACAATATGGATAAAAGTCGTAGTGAAGTTGTGGGTTTCTTATATAAAGTTTTTCCTCTCTATTTTCCAGCAGGAGAAAGTGCATTGGCTAAAAAGATGCCGGGATTGGAAAAGGTAAAAGAAAGAAGGGAAAAAGAAAACACTCAGAAATAAATATCTAAATTATCAAGAACATGGATAATGTTAAAAAATATACTCATTCTAACTTTTTCACAAATAGAGACAACAATACCCTCATAAAAGAATTTGAGGGCATACTACACCATAATCCTCATATTTGTAATCTTGATGCAGTTGTCGGTTTTCTCAGAGCATCAGGATATTTTTCTTTACGTCCTTTCCTAGACAACATAAATAAGGTTAGGGTCTTAATAGGAATAAATGTAGATAAATACATTGCACAAGCAACAAGGCAAGGAAAGATATTTTTTGGAGCAGAAGAAGAAGTAAAAGAAGAGTGTCTACGTGAAATTCGCCGAGATATAGAGCATTCGCATTATAGCAAAGAGGTCGAAAATGGAATGTTCCAAATGGTGAAAGACCTTATTGATGGTAAATTGGAACTAAGAGCGCATCCTTCAAAAAAAATACATGCCAAAATATACGTACTTTATCCAAACGATTTTAATCAATACACCCAAGGAATGGCTATAACTGGTTCCAGTAATCTTACTGGAAACGGACTAGGCATCACGGAGGAACGTCAGTATGAGTTTAATGTAAAAATGGATAGATATGATGATGTAAAATTTGCCAAAGAAGAATTTGAATTATTATGGAAAGAAGCCGAAGGATGCGAAATTACGGCTGATGATGTAAAAACATCAATAGATCATACATACCTCAAAGGTGATGCTTCACCTTATGACCTTTATATTAAAATGCTCATGGAGTATTTTTCGGATAGAGTCATGGCAACAGACGATAACAATCCATTTGATATGCCGGAAGGGTATAAGAAATATGATTACCAAATGGATGCTGTGGAAGAAGGTTATCAAAAGCTACTGCGTTACGATGGCTTTTTTCTTGCTGATGTTGTAGGTCTTGGCAAGACTGTAATTGCTACAATGATAGCTAAGAAATTCTTAATCGAGAATGGGCGTGACAAAACAAAAATTCTCGTCGTCTATCCACCTGCCGTAGAACACAACTGGAAAGCAACATTTAAAGATTTTGGCATTGACAAGTTTGTTAATTTTATTTCCAATGGCAGTTTGTCTAAGATTCTCGATGAAGACAATTATAACTACTGGAATGCTGATGAATTTGACCTTATTTTGGTTGATGAAGCACATAAATTCCGCTCGCATACAACCTCTGCCTTTGAGCAATTGCAGGAAATATGCAAAATGCCCCGTATAGAAAATGGAAATATTCCCGGCTTTAAGAAAAAGGTAATGCTTATTTCAGCAACACCTATGAATAATACACCTGCAGATATATACACAGAAATCCAATTATTCCAAGATCCACGCCGATGTACGATTGATGGTGTATCAAATTTAACGGCATTCTTTTCACCTCTTATTAAAGAATTTAAACAGCTAAAAAGAGAGCCAAATTTCGACATAAGTCGATTCAAGAAATTAGCAGAACGAGTTCGAGACCGCGTTATCAAGCCATTGACGGTTCGGCGTACACGTACTGACATCGAGAACGTGCCTCGATATAATAAGGATGTGAATGGCTTTCCAAAAGTAGAGCGTCCTATAGAAAGTCGATATGAGCTTAATGAGCATCTCGCTGATTTGTTTGAACATGCTATGCTTACTCTTGAAAAGAACTTGACGTACGCTCGTTATCAAGCTATAGCCTACTTGAAGCCTGAAGTGGCACAAGGACTGTATGATAACGCGGAATTAATAAGCCGCAGCTTAGCTGGAATCCGTAAAAACGGATTGGTGAAGCGGCTAGAAAGCAGTTTTTATGCTTTCCAAGTTTCATTAGACAATTTCCGTCAAGCAAACCAAAATATGATAGATATGTTTGACCGCAACAAAGTATTCATTGCTCCGGATCTTGATATCAATATGCTATTAGAATCAGGGTTGAGTGATGAAGAAATTGAGGAGAAACTAAATGCCAAAGCGGAAGATAATCCCAAAAATGCAGTATTCACTGCTGATGATTTTAAGCCTGAATTTATAGAAATGCTTAGAGGAGATCAGAATACACTTGAAATGTTATGTTCAGAATGGGCAGATATAAAAGACGAAGATGATTCCAAGTTCACAAAGTTCAATGAGCTGCTTAAGCATAAGTTGTTCAAATCGGAACGCAATCCTGAACAGAAACTAGTTGTATTTTCAGAATCAGTTGACACAGTAGAGTATTTGGCACGCCGTATTAATCGTAAAGACGTATTGGTAATCTCCGCTGATAATCGTAGTAAGCAGTTCAAAACTATCCGTGAGAATTTTGATGCTAACTATAAGACAAAACTCAATGACTACAATATCATCCTCACCACAGATGTGCTTGCTGAAGGTGTAAACTTGCATCGAGCAAATGTGATTGTAAATTATGACACTCCTTGGAATAGCACCCGACTGATGCAACGTATTGGTCGCGTCAATCGTATCGGTTCTTCATCCAAACATATATACAATTACGTTTTCTATCCATCCCGTGAAGGAAACCGTGAAATCAATCTAAATCAAATCGCATTAAGTAAGATTCAAACCTTTCATTCCACCTTCGGTGAAGACAACCAAATTTACTCACAAGAAGAAATTCTTGACCGCGACTTAAGTAAACTCTTTGATGAAGGCATGAAGAAACAAAAGGAAGAATGTAATCAAGAATTGCCATATTATGAGGAACTCCGTGCACTCTATCAAAACAACCGTAGAGAATATAATCGCATAGCAAAACTCTCATTGCGTAGCCGTACTGGTCGTGAAATGAAAAAAGTAGATGGAGTAACACTTGCAAATGACACTCTTGTATTCCTGAAAACGAATTTCCGTAAGGTATTCTTTTTGGTCTCAGAAACAGCAGAAGAACTTTCTGTGCTTGATGCTCTAAAATATTTCAAAGCTCCCAAAGAAGAACAATCCGCAGAGCGTATAGAGCAACACCATAAGCATATTAATATGGCTTTACGAAAATTTCGCATGATGCAGGATGAAGAAGCACGTTCTCAAGAAACTACCCATGAAGAACAAGGTTCTGTTGGAGTGCAAGTTAGTACCGCTGTAAATTTGTTAAATAATTTCATTCGTGAAATAGACGATAATGAACTATACATAAAAGTAGTTCAGCTCAAAACATTAGCGGAAAGAGGTGTCATCACCTACATAGCTAAACGCTTACAACGCATACAGAAAAACTTGCGTCGCGTAGGAGGTAAAGCCAGAATGACACATGATGAAGCACTTGCAGAAATCATTGATATGGCAAAAAAGTATGCACCATATTATACGGCACAAGAATCTCTGCTTAATGAGCAAGAGACTAATGCAGAAATTATTTTATCAGAATCATTCAATAAACTCTAAAAATAGCAATATGAACTACAAAGAAGTCATCGAATCTAAATATAATCGTGAGGCTTGGCAAAAATTGCTTTATGATATATTCCGAAACAAAATTAGTTTTTGGAACACTCCTTCTGCGGTCCACGTAAGTAGCCGCTTAGCTAAAGAAGCATTGAATCTTGGCAAAATATCTCTTGTAGATGGAGAATCTATAGCCATATACGAAGTGGAATTGAGTGACAAAGTTGACATTGAGCGTAACCGTCGTGGCATTCGTGATATGCTCACTACAGATTGGCGTAATATGGGGTATGCTGGAGCATTTATGTTCTGTTATCGTAAGGATGAAAGCATTCTTAGATTCTCATACGTAAGTGAAACTTGGGGGTTTAACAAACAAGGCGAATATGAAAAGATGTCAACTAATACAAAACGCTATACATATTTGCTTGGCGAAGGTCGTGGATGCCGTACTGCCATAGAACAGTTTGGCACATTGAAAAATAGCAAACAGACACTCAGTGACATAACGAATGCATTTTCTGTCGAGACACTCACAAAGCAGTTCTACAAGGATTTATTCGAATGGTATCAATGGGCTATAGAACCATCATCTAATGTTTCTTTTCCCAATAATACGGGAACTGAAGATGATGACCGTGAGGATTTAGAAACAAAAGTAATTCGACTTATTACCCGTATTATGTTCGTATGGTTCATCAAGCAGAAGGACTTGGTACCACAACGGATATTCGATATTGATTATTTGCAGACTATCCTAAAAGAGTTTGACCCATATAGTCAGACTGTTGGAAACTATTACAATGCAATTCTCCAGAACTTGTTCTTTGCAACACTTAACCGTGCTATTGAAGATGAACAAGGAAACAAACGCAAGTTCGCTACCAATATAAAGAAAGATATCAAAACCCTCTATCGCTATGCCGAAATGTTTAACATCAGCGAGAATGATGTCGTTACCTTATTCTCAGAAGTCCCCTTCCTTAATGGTGGACTCTTTGAATGCCTTGATAAGACCAAGACGATTGACGGTGTTGAACAGGCCTACAATTATGATGGCTTCAGTCGCAACGACAAACGTTTTGCTGATGGGCGCTATCGCAATCGTGCCATTATCCCTAACAATCTGTTCTTCGATTCAGAGAAAGGACTGATTTCAATCCTCAGCCGCTACAACTTTACAATAGAGGAAAATTCACCCGAAGAACAGCAGGTAGCCCTTGACCCAGAATTGTTAGGTAAAGTATTTGAGAATCTATTAGGCGCATACAACCCCGAAACAAAGGAAACAGCGCGAAATCAAAGTGGTTCGTTCTATACGCCCCGTGAAATAGTCAATTACATGGTAGACGAAAGTCTCATTGCCTATTTAGGAGATACTCAATTTGTACGTTCCTTATTCAATCCAGATTTCACCCTTGACAGAGAAAAACCAGAAGAATATCAGCATGTCGCTAAAAGATTAAAGGCTATCAAAATACTTGACCCGGCTTGTGGTTCTGGAGCATTCCCGATGGGATTGCTTAATCGCATGATAGATGTGCTCTGTCGTATTTCTCCAAATGAGAAAGTGTATGACTTGAAATTGGCAATCATAGAAAATTGCATCTATGGCAGCGACATTCAGAGTATCGCAGCCCAAATAACAAAACTACGCTTTTTTATCTCACTGATTTGCGATTGTGAAAAAGATGCTTCTAAACCAAACTTTGGCATACCGACATTACCAAACCTCGAAACAAAGTTTGTCGCTGCCAATTCTTTGATTGCTAAAAAGAAGCAAGCTTCACACTGTTTATTTGAGAATCCGGATATTGAGCCAACAAAACAGAAATTGATAGAAGTCCGTCATGAACATTTTTCTGCAAAAACTGCTAACCGCAAAAGTACCTTACGAGAAAAGGACAAGGTATTACGTGAAAAATTAGCTAGATTACTGGCGGATGACAAAGACTTTGCCCCTGAAGATGCTATACAATTGGCAGCATGGAATCCTTATGACCAAAATACAGTAGCAGAGTTCTTCGATCCTGCTTGGATGTTTGGAGTCAGCGATGGCTTCGATATAGTAATAGGTAACCCTCCATACATCCAGTTACAAAATAATGGTGGTGAATTGGCTAAACTCTATGAACCATGTGACTATAAAACATTCGCAAAAACGGGAGACATATATTGCCTTTTCTACGAACGTGGATGGCAATTACTGAAACCCAAAGGTCATCTTTGTTATATCACGTCCAACAAATGGATGCGTGCCGGATACGGAGAAAAAACACGTGGATTCTTTGCTAAGAATACAAATCCCCAATTGCTTATAGACTTCGCAGGCGTGAAAATATTTGAGAGTGCTACAGTTGATACAAACATCTTACTCTTTTCTAAAGAAGATAACAAGCATAAAACTTTATGCGCTGCCACCAATAAACAAAATAAAGATGGCGTTAAGAATTTGAGCGTTTTCGTGCAGCATAGCGGAGCGGTGTGTGATTTTTCTTCTTCCGATTCATGGGTTATCCTATCTCCTATCGAGCAAAGCATCAAGCGGAAGATAGAAGCCGTAGGAACACCTTTGAAGGATTGGGATATTCAAATCAACTATGGAATAAAGACAGGTTATAATGATGCTTTTATCATTGATACGGAAAAACGTGAAGCGATATTGGCGAATTGCCAGACGGAAGAAGAACGCAAAAGAACGGCTGAACTTATACGACCGATTTTGCGTGGCAGAGATATTAGGAGATACGGGTATAAATGGGCTGAATTATGGATTATCAACATTCATAATGGTATAAAAGGTAAATTACCTCGCATCAAAATCGAAGATTATCCTGCCATAAAAGCTCATTTAGATTTATATTGGGATAAAATATCGAAAAGAACAGACAAAGGAGATACGCCATATAACCTTCGTAACTGTGCTTATATGGAGGATTTTAATAAGCCAAAAATTGTCTATCCCAACATGACAAAATATATGCCGTTCGTATATGATGACAATGCTTATTGTACAAATCAAAAGTGTTTCATTATAACAGGTCAAGCTATAGCATATCTTACTGCATTCTTCAATTCTTCTTTGTTCAAGTTCTGCTTCCGTGATTCATTTCCAGAACTACAAGGTGGAACTCGTGAAATGAGCAAAATTTTTTTTGACAAAATTCCAGTAATGCAGGTGACAGACGAAATGAATGCACGATTCAGGTCTGCTGTTAATGATATTCAGAATGTATATAGCAAGTCGAAAGCCATGGCAATAGATTCCATGATTTTCGACTTATATAATCTATCAGAGAAAGAACGACAAGTTATTGGCTTTGTTGAGATTGAGTAACAAAATCAGTGATGTAGTTGATTTCAGCAGGAGATAAATCGTATAGTTTGAAAGCTAAACGGTTTATTTCCTTTTCTGTTTCTTCCGAGCGATGTTTCAAGACCTCTTCCAGTAAATTTTCAAACAAGCATTCCATATCTTTATTCATCGGTATCAAAATAGGTTCAATGGCTTGTACGCTTACAAGCAAGTCTCCAGTACCAGTCTTGGGAGAATCTTTGAACATATAATGCCCCATAAGAGAATTTAATATGCAGCACAAATAAGCCATGTGTTGCCCTGTGGCAAAGCAGGTACTATCAAGACCCAAATTACCCGTAGTGTCATACGAGAAGCGAAGTATTGACCCTATACGCTTCCATATTATTTTTGGCCGCATAAAATCCTCCCAATAGCTGATGCTGTCTTGTGTTTCAAACCACTTATTGTGAGTCTTCTTGCGAGCCTTGATTTTTTCGCCGTTGATAGAATAGGTCTTGCCTGTCTGCTCCAGTCTTTCTTTGCCAAATGAAAGAAGATGTCGCTTTACGGCAGGGTACAGCTCTATGTCGTAGTGACGTGATGGAAATGTGGCTATGAGGTACTTGTCAGCCCACTCATATTCATACCTCCTAATATCTCTGCCACGCAAAATCGGTCGTATAAGTTCAGCCGTTCTTTTGCGTTCTTCTTCCGTCTGGCAATTCGCCAATATCGCTTCACGTTTTTCCGTATCAATGATAAAAGCATCATTATAACCTGTCTTTATTCCATAGTTGATTTGAATATCCCAATCCTTCAAAGGTGTTCCTACGGCTTCTATCTTCCGCTTGATGCTTTGCTCGATAGGAGATAGGATAACCCATGAATCGGAAGAAGAAAAATCACACACCGCTCCGCTATGCTGCACGAAAACGCTCTGTTTCATTCCGTCAAAAACTGTTTTATAAAACGGTCAAGCGTATTTCTATCAACTTTACATAATTTAGAAATTTTACGCTTAGAAACTTTTGCCTTTAAAAGTTCATGAATAAGATTTTCTTTTCCATGAAGTTTATATTTTTCTACAGAACTTTTTCTTCCCTTTGGTCGTCCCAATGTCACACCTTCAGCTTTTTTTCTTGCCAAAGCCTCCTTCGTGCGCTGGCTAATAAGATTACGTTCAATCTCAGCAGATAGTCCAAAAGCAAAGGCAAGAACCTTACTTTGGATATCATCACCAAGACGATAGTTGTCTTTTATAGTCCACACACGACATTCTTTGGTCATACAAATATTTAATATCTCCATAATCATGAATAGATTTCTTCCCAATCGTGATAATTCTGCACAGATAATGAGATCATCTTTCTGAATCTGTAGTAAAAGCCTACCCAATTCACGTTTATTGTATGATTTCATACCACTAATGGTTTCCTCAATCCAACCATCAATTACAAGTTTATAACGTTCACAGAAATTATTAATTTCAAAACGCTGATTCTCTACTGTCTGCTTATCGCTGCTTACTCTAATGTATCCGTAAATCATAATTTTATTTTTTATTATTTATACTTTATAGAATATCCCATAATAACAAGAAAAATCCTTTTAGCCATATTCTATAAGAATATAAAAGAATAAATCCTTAATAAGCAGTATTTTTTATATGCAACAAATGCTATTTCTTTATTTTGAGTTTCTCCATTTTTTTAATATAAGTTCAGATTGTTCCTTTACAGCCCGATACATCGAATAATACGCAAAGCTTTCTTCCTTATACTTCATACTGCTAACAGAAGCAGTAATAGCCCATGTAACAATAGCGACAATAAAGACCACAACATACTGGAGTTTTATATGATGCCCACGTATAAACATCCCATTAATATTGGGTGGAATAATGGTTACTGGATTTTTCAATTCATTGATTTTTGCAAGTATCTCATCCTGCCGTTTTAATATGCAATCCGTATTTGCTTCAATAGTCATACGATTGAGATTGTAATCGCAAACGTGCCGATAAAGATATTCAAGAAGTTTGGACTTCTGCTTGAATAATTCAATGAGTTTCGGGAACCATAGTGAAAATGGTAAAGTGTTCGGCTGTTGTTTCCAAATATGTTTCTTTACCACAGACAAGGCTTCATTCCAACAAGTGCAGAAACCTTTAGCGACTCCATTATAAATGATCTTTTCGTCAAAGTCCACTTTTACAGATTGTTCCGATTTAGAAACAGTGGCATTCTGTTTTTCAATACATTCTTTTAGCTCACTGATACTTTGACGCAAATTTGCAAGATTCGCAGCTACTACATCTTCTTTCATTATCTTCTACGTTTTGAGGGTTTATAGAAAGGTTCGTTTCTTTGGCTATCCTTGTTTTTATCGTCTCGCCATCCTTGTTCATTGCTTGTTCCTCCACCTCCACTGGAAGTTATGGCCTGATGGGGTTGAATAATCAATTCTGTAGTTACATTGCCCAACGTAACGCAAAGGCTGTTAAAACTCAAATCACAGTCAAGTTTAGAACCTGCAATGCTAAATTCATCCATACAAAAGGATATACCACGAATTTTATCAGAGTTCTCAACATGATTAAAACGCATATCTATGCCCTGACCTTTGAGAATGCCAAGAAAATCATTCCATGAGCGAGATACAGCCAGTGCATCAAGAGCTGCAGAACGTAGATTATACTTCCGTAATTGATGAGGACGTAAACGGCTCTTATTTCTGGCTTTGCTGTTTTTAAGGGCAAAGTAAAGTTTATATTCTTTGGTTAAAGCTCGACAGACTTTTGCATTTCGTATCCGTTCGTTGCTATCAGAAATGAGATTACCGTCATTATCTATCCGATTGAACACTATATGGCAATGTGGATGTTCCGTATCATGATGCCTGGCTATGATATATTGGGTATTGCTAATCCCCATCTGCTCCATCCATTTCTTGGCAATCTCCACCATAAGTGTATCTCCTTTTTCATCATCGGAAAAACGGATGGTATCTTGCGGAGAGAAAGCAAGTGATACGTGTTTCACCGAACTTTTTACTTTCGGACGCATAGAAGCTTGTATCTGAAAAGAATCGGCTATGGTCTTATTGCTGATGGCACAGACACCTTCGTATGCTAAAAGTATGGCACTCTTTTTCTTGTTCTTTTGATCATTGGCGTAATTTACTATCCCTCCAAAATCGGCTCTTGTTTTAATCTTCGCTATCATGATTGTTATTCTTTACTTGGGTGATAATTCTACTGACTTCTGATATAATAGAAAAACATTGTTGTTTCACTGCTTCCAAACCATAGATGTGCATCTGATGGGCAATCTGGTTGACATTATTGGCTATACCGGAAAGGTCACGGATTGCCGATACCATTTCCGGACTGATACGCTGACCAACTTCACAGCCCATTGCAGCCTGATGGCAAAATTCATTGACAGACAGTCCAGCCTGTTGGGCTTTGGATTGGATATAGATATAGTCGTTCTCGGTAAACATTACCCGGAAACATTTCGTGCGTTTCTGGTAATTCGCTAACTTTGGGCGACCACCAAGTTTCTTTTTCTTCATACTTATCTAAACTTTGATGTGCATAAATTGATTTTTTGAGAGTGGCAGTTCTATCCGCTTGCCGCCTAGGTTTTAGTGACACTAAAACACAAACTTGCCACTCAAAAAATCTTCCTATATT
>OGLX01000566.1_pt1 | contig 24390 bp, 29 predicted proteins | sample 1572821 | NCBI WGS metagenome assembly OGLX01 (sample SAMEA2581908, study PRJEB24529) | metagenome | biome: Human gut stool | place: China | collected 2011 | reverse complement strand
AAGGAGAGATAGACCTGACTTCATTAGGAGTATCCGACAGCAATCCGGATCCATCCGCCATGTTACTGCGCGACGGACTCCTATTCGTAGGCCTCAGCCAGATGGTGGGTGGATGGATTCCCCCACAGGATCGCCCGTACAGCGACATTGCCATCATTGACACCCAAACGGATAAGTTGCTGAAAATGATAACAGACAAGACCAGCGGCATCTCTATGCCAACCCGCCCAATCGACCGCTATTCCATCTTCATGGACGAGAAGAAAGACATCTACATTTCGTGTATGGGAGGCTTTGGTATGGTCAAAGGGCATAATGCCGGAGTTCTGCGTATCAAAGCCGGAGAAACGGAGTTCGACCCGACTTATCAATGGACAATCACAGGAGCCGCCATCAGCGGAGAAGAAAAGACTGCCGGATTTATCTCCGCCATCCGGTATGTAGGTAATGGAAAAGCGTATGCTTACATCAATATGCCGGGTTACTACAAACCGGGAGAACAAGGACACACAGCCATCGCCGATCTTGCAGTGGAAATAGATCTGTACAATAAAACCATGAAAAAAGTGCAAGGACTTGACTTGTCCAACGGTTTCGGGGTTATGCTTTCCCTTTATAAAGGGAGTATGTTGATAGGTAACTCATCGGCTAAAGCAAAAGGTATCTACTCACTGGATATACAGACAGGTGAAGTGTCTAAAGAACCGATACTGACCACGGTAGGCAATCCGATATTATGTTACTATTTTGAAAAATAAGGATAGTCACCTTTGGATGATTTTAAGAAAGAAGTGCTCTTGCAGGATACACAGAGTTACCGTATCTTTGCAGCCGTTTTAAAAAAAGAATAATTATGGAACTTCCTGAAGATCCGATGATGCTGTTTAGCGTCATCAACATGAAACTTCGCGATTGCTATGCATCGCTCGACGAACTCTGTGAAGATATGAATATCAGCAAGGACATACTGATCGGAAAACTGGAATCGATCGGGTTCGAATACAATGCCGAACAAAATAAGTTCTGGTAAATGTGCCATATACCTGAAATCGCCACAGATTGAAAGTATGTCGAAACTCGCACTCATCACAGCTTACACGGATTTATACTAATAAATATCATTAGCTATCAATAGGTTAAATTCGTTCTGTGGAACTCTATGTTACTCTGCAATGAGTTTCGGCACACTCCCAATCTATGGCGAAAAGGTTATCCCCGCCTTTTATTATTTATTGGTGAAACGGAACCAATTAAAATCGGTATATCCGTCTTCTCCCGCTTTCTCCTTACTAAAATTGAATAAGGCAAAACGATTGGCAGTCCAGACCAGCCCAAGCCCCATACTAAGTTCATTACCGATGGGAAGGAAATACTTGCCATCGGTACTGTAATAGAAGAAACCGCTTCCAAATCACGCAATACATCGTCCACATTCACTTTGCTGGTAGATAGAGTAAACCTGTTATTCAATAGGGTGGAATCACGCACCACAAAATGAACATCATACTGCCGTTCCATGACCTTTATAATATCTCTCAGCGGAGTAAGATAAAAATTCAGGCTATTGGAACACCAGGATGAGATCTGGCTCATATCATCCGGTTTGGTTATCTGGCAAATTCCGGATGTCCGGTTGTATTCGGCACTTTCACCCGGTACGAGAGGATATTCCTTGTTCTTGATATCTTTCAACAGCACGCCTCCTTCTTCCAAGGTGACCCATACATTGGGTTCTGACGGATATGCCTTTACATTAAATTTAGTTCCGGTGACCTTTACTTCAACACCTTTCAAATCGACGATAAACGGACGCTTCTTATCCTTAGCGACCACAAAAAAGCCTTCTCCCCATAACTCCACACTCCGACTGAACAGACCGAACTTCTTGGGATACCGCAAACGGGTATCCGAATTCAACTGTATAACTGTTCCATCTTGCAGAACAACCTGCATTTGCTCTCCGCAAGGAACCTTTAACTCAGCATATTCTGTGGCAGAAAAGACTCCGGTTCTGTCAGCCAGAAACCAAAGAGATATACTAAGGAATAAAAAAGGAATCAATACCGCTGCCGCTATCAGTCCACGACGATAAGAAACTATTTTTTCTCAGGTTTTATTTGCCCGATGAAGCGTTCCCGCATCCGTTCTTCCGGCACCGGATGGTCTAACCATTCCCGGGCCCGTTCTTCGATGAGCCGTGCAGACTCGCTCTCCAAACGCCCCGACAAATATTCGCTACCCTCTTCTGTAGCAAACCATTCCGCAACCAATCCCGCTTCTTCCACAGAAGCTCCGTTATTGAGCACTTTATCTATAATCGCATCATCTATTTTCATTTCGACTTTTCTTTATCTAATAATAAAAACACTTCATCAACTTAAAAGTATGAGTTGCTGCTCACTCTAAAAAATGAATCCACAATACATGAAGTAATACAATTAACGATTCAATTTCCGCACGGAGTATCTTAATGCCCTGAGTATAATGGGACTTTACGGTAGGCACCGTGATATGCATCTCGTCCGCTATTTCCTGGTTAGAAAGTCCTTTTTCTATTTTCAGGCGGCATATTTTCTGTTTTTGAGGAGGTAGTTTACCGATGGCAGTCCGAAGATGTTCCCTGAAATCTTTATCTTCAAAATTCTTCAGGAAACTGTCGTCCGCTTCTTCGTTCCGTTGAGCCATCTCGTAATGCTTTTCAAAGACAATCTGCCGATGTCTCAACTCGTTCATAATGTAGTTTTTCAGGATGGTGAACAACAGGCTTCTGATGCCGGATTGAAATTCAAAATTGGAACGTTGCTCCCGCAATTTCATAAAAGTATATTGCACTGCGTCTTCAGCCTCTTCACCCGATTTAAAATACCGATAAGCCAGCGCATACAACAAGCGGTTATACCGTTCGAAAACAGTAACAAAAGCGTGCTCGCTGCCTTTACGGAGTTCAGCATACAGTTTCTGGTCAAAATCTAAAAATTGATTTATTATCGAATATTTCTCACTTGGTGATCTAAGGTCCTGCTTTTAGAAGTGGTAAAAATAAGAAAAAACAGTTTGAACCTTATCCTCTTTGAGAATGTTTTAACTGTAGAATCTTAAAACAATAACGGTTATGGAGAAATATCTTATTCACAGTAATGAGCTGCACCTGATCGATCAAGAAAGAATCCACCAGGCAGTAGAGCAGATGGTAGAGTCATTGGATATGGCCGCCGGATCTACATTCAGTTTTGACCTTTACAAAGTGGTGGAAACCTATTTCAAGGATCTGGATAAACGGAGAGAGATAAACCATCTGTTAGGCATCACAGACAACACGTATGATCCTACAGAAGATTTCGGAGTGTGTTAATTGGTTAAATATAAATTTGCAAAAAGAGGTTGTGTCAAAAATGCTGGCATAACCTTTTTTTACGTTTTACAGTCCTGCTATATTTTCTTTTGGCTATGCCGCTTTTTTCTCATTCATTTGGTAACAAGTTGCTATATTTCCGTTGTATCGGGTTATAAATAGCCCCATAAATATATATTTAGCAAGTGTAATAAGTCTTTCTCCTGCTTTTCGCATTTTTGCACACATCTTTTTGATATTAAAAGCTATGGCAAAGAAGGCAAAGTCCATTGTCACCTTGTCTTCTCCCACATGCCGGAACCTCCTGTATGCCATGTTGTATTTCATTTGTCCGAAAACAGCTTCCGGTTCTATACACCGCCTGCCCCTATGCCTGACTCCTTCTTCTGAGACTAACCTTTCCCGTGCCTGCCGTTTGTATTGGTTTAACCGGTGGTTGACTTCTATAATACGGTTCCCCCGTGCTTTAAAACAACTTCCATGCAAAGGACAGCCTTCGCATCTTTGTGCTTTATACCGGGCACTTTCGGTGCTATATCCACTCGCCGTTTTATCATGTTTGGTTCCTATGCGGTTCATATGTTGCCCCATCGGACAAACGTAATAATCCTCCCCCGCATTGTAATGGAGACTTTCCGCATGGAACGGGTTGGGAGTATAACGGGGACGCTGCTCTTTATGGAAGTAGTTGTACTTGACAAAGGCCTCTATCCCGTTTTCCTGCATGAACCGGTAATTTTCTTCCGAGCCGTAACCGGAGTCTGCCACACCGATACCCGGTAAGCGGTTATAGCGGTGCTGGAAGGAGTGGAAGAAAGGGATCAGGGTCAGCGTATCGGTGGGGTTGGGAAACAGCCGGAAGTCTATGATGAATTGGTTTTCAGTACCTGTTTGTAAATTATACCCGGGCTTGGTCTGCCCGTTCTTCATGGCGTCTTCTTTCATACGCATGAATGTGGCATCAGGATCAGTCTTGGAATAGGAATTACGTTCTCCAAGAGTGTCAAGATGATTGTCGTATTCCATCAGCTTGTCACGATACCCTTCAAGTTCCTTGAGCTGTTTCTTCTTTTCGCGCAGGGCTTTCTTTTGTTCCTTATCCTTTGTCGCAGGCTGGTGTTCTAGGACTTCTTTAAGTTCATCCACTATGTCAGAGAGCATGGCGGGAGTGAATTGGGCGGGTGTGTCTTTTACGGAGTTCTCTTGTGCAATGGCTTCGTCCACCTGTTCCAGAAGGATACGAATCTTGTCCAGCAACTTCGTGCGGTGCTTTTCAACACTCTTGCGCCAGACAAAAGTATATTTGTTGGCTTTGGATTCAATCTTAGTGCCGTCGATATACTCCACCTCAAGACTGATGAAACCTTTGTCGGCAAGGACAAGAACTAACTGGGTGAATACATTATTTATCTCCTCCTTTACACGGTTACGAAAACGATTGATGGTGATAAAATCCGGATGCTCATTACCGGCAAGCCAGATATAATGAATGTCACGCAAGAGAAGCTTCTCTATTTTACGGCACGAATAGATATTATTCATGTAGGCGTAGATAATTACCTTAAGCATCATTTTAGGATGATAAGGACAGCGGCCGGTTTCTTTATAAAGTTTATTGAAACCTTCAAGATGGAGAGTATCAACAACTGTGTTAACTATGCGAACCGGGTCGTTCGACGCAATGTTTTCATCAATTCTTTGAGGAAAAAGAACGGTTTGGTTGGGAATGTAAGGACGAAAATGTATCTTTGTCATAGTGAAATTCTTATGCCTAAAGATACAAAATCTTTAGGTAATAACAAAGCCCCAGCTTGTGAAAGTCGGGGCTTTGTGCATAAACAACAAGAAGGTGTGCTTTTTGACACACCTTCTTTTGTTGCCCCGATTGATATGGGCGCTTATATGGAAATGTATGATGTGTATCCTCTGGTTTTTAATCCCTGCCTTTTAGTGTGATTCACACCTCATTTTCAGTAACTTTACGTCAGTAAACAATTAAACACCCAGCCTTATGAATATAGATGAACTAGTAAAAGAGCAAAGAGCCAAAGAAGAAACATATGACAATGAAAGAACAGATGTGAGAAATAGAATTGCTCACTTGGAACAACGATTGAAAGATATGAAGTTTCCCCACTGGAGCGATATGCTGTCCCAGATTATGAAAGAGGTGAACAAAATAACAGAACCTAGGGGTATAGTGTTCAAAACTAGTAATTACCGTACTTTGGGTTTAGACCCAGGCATATTGGTATTTCAAGATTACATGCATAGCAAGAAGCAGATGTATGGGAATCTGAAATTTGAATTTTATGAAGCTTTGTTCTATACTTATGACCGTAGGCGTATTGCCATCCATTCTGTAGATGATATTATCAAAATTATAGATGGGTTTGAAAAGAAGCATGAGGAAGAGTTAGACGAAACATTACAAAAATATGGCAGCTGGGAAAAGGCAAAAGAGGCTGTGTTCAACAAACAGTTATATTATGGTATGGTTCCGGATAGCGAACAGACCGAGGACTATTTTATTGAATGCGTCCGTCGTGGTATTGATCTATGTTCCTTTCCGGCAGGTATGATGACATACAAAATTTTGGAAGAGATATTGAAGGAAGGCAGTAACAAATTTGGGTTGTACGTTGCAGATAGCGAACATGTCCGGAATCTGTTCGACAAGCGTCTGTTCGATCTTGCCTTTGAACATAAAGAGAATATTTCTGATCGCTTTAGCCCTGAGAAGTTAAAGGAGTTCGGATTTTATCAACATGAAAATCTGATGAAAAGGATATTGAAATTTCCAGAAACTATATTGGAAATTCCTTTGAATATGATGCGAGAGGATTATTTTATCCAGCTTTCAAAATGCAAACGCTCTTTAGAATATTTTGAATGGGACAAGATCAAAGGTTGGGGACTGGTATCACAGCCTACCGCACAGCTCCTATGTGATATTACTTACCGAGTAAAAACTATATAATACATAACATATTGAAACATAATACATAAAGAATTATTATTACTTCATCAAGTAACAAATAAGAAACAAATCTCACCCAATATAAAGTACTTGTTAATTGTTGTTTTCTGTTGTTTTCACATAGCGTTTCCGTTCTTTTCAGATGCTTGGTTATTGTTTTCATTATTCTGTTTTCACGCTTTCGTGACCTCGTATTATTGGTTGCTGACCAAAAGAAAAAAAATTATCGCATCAAGACTTGTTATCCTGATGTCTGGTATTTCGGTGTTTCGCTTTGCAGACATTGCCATTCCGTAATACACATAAATAGTTTATTTATCCTTTGTATATATAGACAAAGAGAGTGGACGGATTGAATTATGACGATTCAATCCTTTTTCTTTTCGCCAGCCAATAGAAAATCTATTTTGGCTGTATTCTCCATATCCTCCCTTTGTAATTCGTCTTTTGAGTAAAGCGACTCTCCTGTTCTAAATTCAACTGTTATAACAAGGGCAGACTATTCTCTTCATGTTTCACATCGTCTTTCGGGTTGGCTGATAAGAATTGTGTCGCAAAGGTATATATCCCGTCATTCTTCCTTGCAAGGTCAAGCCTATCGGTTCAAGCCAAAATCTCCACACTCGGTTTTCAACTGAGGTCGTATTTTGTCTGTGAAGCCTTGCAGGAAGAGCCGGGACACCTTGCAAAGCGACATAATTTTAATCAAACCCGAAAGTAGCTGATGCTAACAGAGGGAAAAGTAAAAAATCAAATCAAAAGCGATTATGGCAAATTATGCGACTAACATCTTCTACGCAAGTACGGAGAACGAGAAAGACCTTGATAGGGTGGAGAACTTTTTGGAAGACACATTTTGCGACTGTTACCTTGACAGGTCGGAAGATAGTATCGAGGGCGAGTTTTCGTCAAAATGGGACTATCCCGAAAAAGAGATAAACAAGATGATTTCTCTTTTGGAGGACAAAGGCAATATCTACATTCGAGTGCTGACACACGAACTATGTAACGAGTATGTGAACTTTCAAGTATTCTCTAATGGAGAATGGTCATACCGATAACCCTTAAAAACTCACTGATTATGTATTACGAGGACGAACAAGATACGGACATTATCGGGTGCTTATGCACATTACTGACTCCTTATAAGGGGCATACAGAGGGTGAAGTCGTGGGAGACTACGGCAACGAGATAGTGGTAAGGCTCACCAACGGCAAGGAGGTGGTGGAATACCGGGATGAAGTGTTAATCTATGACTAATGGAGGATTGCTTTATGGTGACACCGATAGCGACAAGGTTTGTGGATTGGGATATTCCCGAACTTTCAACCCTGCAAGACAGCAAGGTCTATCAATTGAGAGTGCAACTCAATGAGGGTACGCCAATGAGCCGACAACAGAAGAATTGGCTTACGGACAGCGTGAACAGCAACACCTATTTCAAAAGGTCAGTGCCACTTATGGGCTACCGCTTCGACTTCTCGGACATACTGAAATGCTACTTTGTCAAGCAATACGGACATATAGCCGAATACTATGCTGTGGACAAGACCGCTTTACGGACATTCCTTTGCGGTCGGATTGATGAAATAATTGAGATAACAGATTAAAAGAAAGATTATGCTGTACGATTACAGAAAAGAAAGCAAATCGCCTATGCTTCTGACTTTGGCGAATGGCAATACCATTGAGGGCGAATTTATTGATTTGCGGATTGCCACCGAAACCTTGCCCAAGGGTAAACTGTGGTATCATATCCGACATACGGACGATGATTGGAGTGAACCTGCCTCTCTGAAAAACGGCTGTGTAGTAGTCAATTTCTGTGGCACGTTCATTTGTGACCCTATCATTAATTTCCCCTGTGGCGAGGAACTGGAGATAACAGAATGGTCATACCTGAACTGACCGATATCTGGCAGAATGGCAATGTGAGGCAATGCTCCACATTGCTGTGTCCGCGCCTTTTGGAAATACATATCCAATGGCACCAACTTTTATAATTGGGGCTTGCAAGGCAAGCCGTTCTTCCTCTTATATACTCATCTTTGACTGTCAAGTCTCCTTTTGTATATATGGTATTTCATATTTCGCAATGGCGACCGGGCTGCTATGTTCAACGAGCACCGGACTTCTTGCCATTGTTTTCTTTGCTTTGATTTCTCCCGTTCTGTCGGTAAGGTAGAACGCGGCTATTCTGATGCTGTTTTCCGCGATCGTCGTGTGCCATTCTGTTCTTCGGATATCCCTTCCATAGCAAAATACTTTTGGCTGTGCAGCGTCATAACTGATTCTGTATTACGGCATCCACATTGAGAGGACATACTTGACCCCTCGCTTCATCCCTCTGCTTCTTTTGGATTTACAGCCGAAGCGTACCTGAAACTTTGTGTCTGCGGACGGATGCTGTCCTTTGTCTGCGAACCTCGCTCACTTGTTTATTCACCAATCCATATCGTTACTGCTTTTGGTCGTGTTATTCCTCATTTTTCCGTTGCAAAGTTAGTATGCAGCCGGGTACGGCTGAAAGCCTTGGTCAATGGTGTAGCTTCACAAATCTTCCTTTATCGGGCCGGAGGTTTTGACGGCTTACGCTGACAAAAATAAAGAGTATTTGATTGCTAACCTTGTCGCAACCCTGTAACTGCACTCACTTATATTGGCAGCGTAAAAATAATTTAATTAACAACTTAAAGCATTGTAACATGAAACAGATTGAGAACAATTTCGCAGTATCAGGATTCGTAGGTAAGGACGCAGAAATCCGTCAGTTCGCAAACGCAAGCGTGGCACGCTTCTCATTGGCAGTAAGCCGTCAGGAGAAGAGTGGCGAGGAAACAAAACGTGTGTCCGCTTTCATCAACGTGGAAGCCTGGCGCAACAACGCAAACACCGATTCGCTTGCCCAAATCACCAAGGGTACCCTGCTCACAGTGGAGGGCTACTTCAAACCCGAAGAATGGATTAACAAGGACGGCGTGAAACACAACCGCATCGTCATGGTCGCTAACAAGTTCTACCAGACTCCCGACAAGGAGGAAACTCCTGCGGAGCCGGAAAAGAAAACGAAAAAAGGCAAGAAATAACTCCTGCCTCGTTCCGACAAACAAAGCGGCTTCGGTCGCTTTTGTTTTTGCTCGTATGTTTACCTGTTATACATCTATGGGTTGCCCATTATAAGTTTTCACCCATCCCGTAAACGGCTTCTTCTATTTTTCTTCGAGAGACTTGCTCGGCTGCGCAATGTTGCACGTTGCTCCTCTTTCGCAAGACACTCTGCCGAAATCGCCCGATACAAAAAGATTTGCCAACCGCTCCAAGACTTCGTTTTATCCCGGCAGTCAAAACATTTTGTTATTTATCGGGCTTGCAGAAGAAACTCGTTTACTGCCCGCCCTTTGCTTGGGTTGATATTTTCGACAAGAGGGAGAATTAAATACTGATTTTTAAGTCCCTCGCTATGCCAGACATGAATGACTGTCATAGGCTGCATTCTGTTGGTTGAATCTTACCTGTCCCGCTGGTAGTCGCTTTTGCTCCAGCCTCCGAATATCACTTTCACGATTTTGATGAACACCCACAATCCCAATACTGTAATGATTACGTCTCCCATATCACTGATTTATTTCTGATTAATACTTGTAAAGATACGAAAAAATCACGACATGGACGAATATATAATGTTAAATATCAATGCAATATGTGGCTATTTCAGTTTCTCCCAATAAGGTTCGAGCTTGGTTTGTAGGAAACCTACAACTTCAGGAAAAGTCAGTTCTTGTTGGAGTTTAAGTTTCTTGACAAACGAGTTCCATCGTGTGTTTAAGTCCGTATTGTTGGCAAAATCATTGCTGAATACAATATGATTGTCCGTATAGACAGTCTTGCGATTTTCAAAAGTGGCGTTAATGGCCTCACTTAATATCTCACTGTCATATTTCCCTCCGTGTAAAATAGTGTATAGGTCGTAAAAATCTTTCATCCTGCTGTTGGCTTCCGCTCTTACAATCACAGTTTGAAACTTTTCGGCGATGACGGTTTCTAATGAATATGCCAAAATGTTAGTTGTCGGGAATCCGTCAATTAAATTTGGATAATCCAGTTCGGAAGGGCATGGAGTTATCACGTCTCCAAATCCGATATCCATTGATACGTCTTGGCGAATGGTATCAATGGAGGCACCCAGCGTGAGCCTTACACCCGGATATCTCTTTTCAACGGCAATGTCTTCGGTTCTCAGAGTTTCTGTATAAAATGTCACCCCGTCTTGTTGGTATGGAATCGCACAAATCTCGGCAAACACCTTTTTAACATTCTCCTTGTCATTGTCAATATGATGCCCCATAAAATCAATATCCAATGTAGGCCTTGCCATAAAGCGTTCATGCGCATACAACAAGGCTCCACCTTTCAGGAAGAAATGGTCGTGGTACTGGCTTATCGACAAACGATAGAGCAAACGCTCCTGGAGGTATCTTGTCACCAACATCTGGTACCCAAGTTTCTCATTCCGTGAGATATTCAACAATTTGGCTTTTACCGAACAGCCGAAATTATGTATTTCTTTTATTGCCATACTTCAAGATATTGATTCAGTGTTTTGCGTATTCTTAACTTTGATGCGTAATCCATCAGCCGTGAGATATTTTTGTCCGGACGTCTTAGATAAGTTTGGAGGATTTCTGCCATTACATCAATGCCGACTTTGTTTCTGTATTTGATTGCATCGCATACAGAACGTTCCATATCAAAGATAGGAATATCGTATCCTTGCACATTTTTTCGGGTTGCCCCGATAGAGAGCAGATTGTCGGATTGATAAACCAGTTGAAATTCCGGATAATCAGGCAGAACGATCTTTCGTGTTCGTTCAATGGCTATATAGTAAGCATTGGGTATCTGTGTCGTCAAATTATAAACAGACCATGCCGACCAAAGGCATAGTATGCCACCGGGGACTATCATCCGTATATCCACCATGGTATTTGCCAAGGCATCAATGTCTGCATATATGCCGTTTTTGAGCCTTACCGCTTCGCCTTTACGGACAGCATCCTGCAACTGTTGTTCTTGCCAGTCGCTCAAATTCTTAGTCGAGACGAAGCCTTCTTCTTTGAGTTTGTCTGTAATACACATATGCCGAACATATTTACCTTGCAAAGATACTGCTTTTTCTCAAATATGCAGTATGTTTTATAGTTTACTTTATTCTTATTTCGGTTTACGTTTTCCCAGCGGGCCGCTGAACTTACCTCGATTGAGCGAAACTCCGTATTTGTTTAGGATGCGGAACACGGAGCTGCGGCTGCTGAATCCGCTTACTTTCCAGATGTCATCTATTGAATGCCCGTTGTTGTACATCGCCACGATAGTTTTCTCCCTTTCCGCCTTGCTGATGTTTTTCTCTTTGGACGGCTGGTTTATGTTCTGCTTTAGTTGGATGATATGCGCTGAAGCCTTTCGCAATGCTGCACACTCCTCCGGAAGCGAACCGAATATCTCCAACACATCCGCAGCCTTGGTTTCAGGGAACAGGTCACCACGACTGTCAACCTTGTCGTGAATGGAGATAATCCGCACCACCTTTACACGGCAGAACTCGATGAATGCCGCCAGTTCACGAGAACCACGCAGGGCGTTGCTGAATTTAGTAAGTACGATTTCGTCTCCCCGTTCCATACTTGCCATAAGCTGTTTCCATTGTGGACGCAGTTTCTCGTGTCCGTTTTCCTCCTCAATCACTTGTACACAACCGTATTGCTTCATCCACTCCACATCAGTGTCGAAGCCGTCATAGCCGGCTGCCTTGAATATGTAACCTACTTTTGCCATAGTGCTGTTCAATGCTAAATGATACCAAGTGCAAAGATACAAAGTTTAATTCGGTTAAAATCATACTCAATAAAATATTTTTCAATTATTATACTTTATATTTTCACTTGTTACGCTCTTGTTTGTTCTGCGGATTATACTCGTAAGTATGAAAAAGAAAATAGATTAAAGTTTTATTTTAGAGTATTATTGTGCTAACTTTTATACTTATCTTTGCCACCATAATTCAACGAAGGAATCATGTTTAAAGGTTTATTTAACGAGAAAATAGGGCTGATAATAAGAAGTGTGAAGTGTAAATCATACTCAAAAACACATGGACAATGTGTCAAACTCCTTGCCGTATGTTTTGCCATTGTCACATTGGCATCATGCGGAGAAAAGACCGGCAACAGTATGTTTCAGTCCGTTAAAAATGCTGCCGATGCTTACAGGTCATACCTGTCCGAGGTGCGAAAGGAAGCAAACCTGCCAACAGACCGTCTGATTGAAAAAATCAACGACTGGCAGTCGCTTCGGGATTCGGTATCTGCCTGTGTCGCCAAAGACACGGCAAACCGTATTCACGCCAATTACGAAAGCGAAATTCGTGGATTGCACGATTCGTTGCGCATTGAATTTACCCGTTTGGCTCTGGAGAAGCCGAGAACTTTTGCGGATGTGTTGCTCATCAGAGGACAGACTTTCCAATACAGGCAAGACACGGAGCTGATGCAGTTGACTGCGGAAGCGGAGCCGTTTTTCAAACCATTGGATTCCGTCCCGACATATAAAGGCAGTGCCGATGCTGTCGTTGAAAAATACCGGATGTTCCTTTCCAAGACCTTGAAATCCGGAATAAGCGGCAAGAGTGAAATGCTTGCTTTCATAAAGGAAGAGGACAGGCTGTTCCGTTCTTTCCTGAGCCATCTTCCGGAGCTTGCCGATGCCGACCTGTCTGCCATTGCCGATGAAACTGAAAAATGCTACCAGTCTGTGTTCCAATCGGCAGAAGACGGCAAAATCTCTTATCGTGATGCCTTGGTATATACAGCCAGGCGAACCAACCGGAGAATCATACTCAACGCTTTGGCTTGCCGTGATGACATCAACCAAGGCAATGTAAAGACCGAAGCGCAGGCAAGGGCTTACGTTTGGATGTTGTTGCAGCCGTATGTTGCTTTGGATGGCTTCAGCGTGGCTGTTCTGTCCGATATGGAAAGGACAACACTTCATGCAGTCGCTGACCGGACACCTCAGATGATAGCCAAACTCAACAAGACTGCCGGAACGGACAATGACCAATGGCAGGTATTGCCCGGAGTACTGATCAAGATAATGCTCACATCCATTTGACGAACCAGAAACAACTAAACACAACAGTTATGCTACAACTTTTTTACGATGACTTTCTCTCCTTTGTGCCGCTCCAGCTTCCGCAGTTGCTGGATGTAACCACAATGGAACAGCCACAGTTCTATGACGATTACGTCCTTCTTTCGTTTCCGCTTGCCGACCCATACGATCTGGAAGAAGTGATGGACATCTTCGAGGACGACATGGAGCTGATAACCCTTTATCATCATATTCCTTCAAGCGCAACGACATTCGGCAGCAGCACCTGTGCCTATTCCAATCCGGCTTTCGGACAGATGTTCAAAATGAACGCGAGAGTTTCTGATACCGGCAAGGTTGACCGCATTGACGTGACCATCTATGAATCCCTGGAGTTCATGTGTTCCGACATCTGTCTTGACTTGAAACTTCATGAAAAGACCGGTCATTTCAAGTACCGCAAGACCAAGGAGGAGTTGCTTGCCGAATTTATATGAGACGGACGATATACCTGCAAATGCTATACATTATCAATATGTACAGGAGTTGGATAGTCGTGGATGACGGATATGGATACAGGCAAAGTGTCGTGTTCAGATGGGGCAAGCCGGTTTCCTGCGTGTGTCGTATGCTCCGGCTCCGTTCCACTTATAAGCACAATGGCTATGAGCGTGGCACGAAATGGAGCATATCCGAATACGAGCTGGACAATGCATTGGCAAGGTATCGTCAAAAGAATCACGAGCTAAAGGCACGGCTTAAAAAGGGGGCGTCATATCTCGAAGCCAAGGATGTGGAAGCCATTATAGAGATTGCCACCTATGGGCTGGTCAAACTTGAGCTGACCGAACTGCCATTATTCAAACAATACTGATTACACAAAGGATTACGATTATGATTTGGATTATCATCGAAATGTTATTTCCGGCATTGCTCATTATACTGCCCATGTCATTGTACAGGAGCAACCGGTTTTTTATGGCAAAGTTTTACCTCAGAATGGCGGATAGCGAGAATGCGAGGAAACTTTATGTGCAGTGTATGCTTATCTTCCTCCTGCTATATCACTATGTCTATGCAGGCGGACACTTCGGAAAGTGGGGAGTTCTGATATCCACCATACCTTGTGCCGTTCTGTTCTCGTTCAGACGTGCCGACAGGTGGATGCGCAGACTCCACGAGGATAAGAAAAGATTCGTTATGGCAGCCTTGATTACATTGGTCATCTGCGCGGTACCACATCTGCACACCACGGCGTTCACGCTTGCCTTTCTTCTTTTGGCCGCCATGTTCTATCCCTCTTGCCGTGTGTTAGCCGAATGGCAGGATGAAGACACGCGCAAGCATTTGAAAGAAAATCCAAAAACAATGTCCGAACATTACTACTGACATCATCACGCGAGACTGCCACGAATAAGTGGATAGTGGCAGGTTAATAGAATCCACATATAGTCAAACAAAAATCAAATGAAATGATGAAAGACAAGAATAGAGCCGCCAATCAGGTATTGGCAGATATGATGTTTTTCGACTACCTCAAAGAGAAAGTCGGTGAACGGAAGACAAAGACCGGTGCTTACTACGACCTGTTGGAGAAAGCAACGGCAGGTTTTATCGCTCCCTTTTTGAAGAACCACGAGTATGTGTTGCAGGCTGACGAGTGTCATGTGACCATTTCAGACCTTGCGGTGGAATGGCACTGGCACAGGGCTACCGTCAGGGCGTTCCTTGACAAACTGGAGGAGATGGGATATATTCGTCGGACAAGGTTCGCAAAGAGTGTGGTCATTACCGTGACTTTTGCGCCATTCTCCAGTGGCGAAACTCCTGCCTCTTATACCGGTCATACAGGGGCCGGACTTGCCGATGATTTGGACAAGGCTTTGTCCGAATGGATAAATGGCAATCTGTCTGACGAAGATATGGGAGAGATTTGTGGACAGTATCATGAAGCCGGACTGAAACGGCTTGCCGATGAATCCGGCAAAGATCATTCGGGCGACAAGCCGGCAATAAAGGCAGGTGCAGAAACGGAGTTTGCCCAAGAGATTGTCGAGCGTGTAGCCGTAGCCGGACTGAAACGCGCCATACGAAACTCACGCTTCGATGACCCGACCGATTTCCTGGAGTTCTTTCACAAGGAACTGGGAGGTGACTGGACTTCACTTTTGGAGGCATCCAAGATAACCGCCAAGATGATTCTGGACGCTGGAAACGACGGCGCGGCCAATAGTTCGAGCGAAACGGATATGCTTGCCACGCTTCGACAGCCGTTCAGGGCGTTATGGGCAAAGTGCCAGGAGCGTGATTTTACCCTTTTATAGACTTCACAACCGGTGTTGTAAGTCAAAAACTATTGTATAACCACGGACGAGCCGTGATGCCCTACATTTGTAGGCTTGCCATTTTAAGCGTGCAGCGGTGCTTGCACGTTGACCAAACAGAGGGAAGCATGGGTAACTCAATACCCCACACGATTACGGTCGGTGGGAGCGGTTGCCGGACAAGCAGCAAGCTGGGGCAAATCGGTTGTCCGATAAAAACGGATAATATGGCTGAAAAATCATGGCAGGTGATGCACATGAACGGGATGAAAGGCATAACCACCGCGCAAAGCAACGAACACCAGCGTAACTGGACGGAAAGCGGCTGGAAACACGCCATAGACAAGGGTAATTATGACCGCCAGAGGGAACGGTTGAATTTCGAGATTGTAAAGGGCGGTAAGGTGCGACCTGTAAACAAGGACAAGTCTATTCCTGAACGCATGGCTGAAAACCTTGCCGGGCGTGGGATAAAAGATCCCAATTCGGATTTGGCAGAACCGAAATTTCGCACGGTCGTGGATTTTATACTGGGCGGATCGAAGTTTCAAATGCGGCAGCTTGCTTTTGGAGACCAGGCTGTTGTGTATGGTTCCGGTAACAATACCGCCAATGCTTCGCTTCAACGAAGACCGGAAATAGAAGAATGGGCAAAGGATATGTACCGGTTCATGAGTGAAAGATTCGGTGAGGAGAACATTGTCGGGTGCTATGTACATCTTGATGAAACGACCCCGCATATGCACCTTACTTTATTGCCAATCCAAGACGGGAAATTTGCGTTCAAAAAGATGTTTGCAGGAAAGGACAAATATGAGTTTTCTGCAAGGATGAAAATGTTACACGATGAACTCTCGCAAGTGAACGAAAAATGGCAACTGGAACGGGGACGTAATGTTTCCGAAACCGGGGCAAGACATCGAAGCACGGAGGAATACCGCCGACACCTTTCGGAAGAATGTACCAATATAGAGGAACAGGTTGTCCAACACAAAAAAGCATTGTCAGACCTTAAAGTGGAAATAAGTCTGGCAGAGCGCAGGGTTAAAGGCTTGACCTCTATGGTGGATAACCTCCGAAAAGCGAAAGCGGAAAAGGAATCCCAACTATCGGCATTGGAACGCACCCTTCAATCCCATCAGGGAGATACGGCTGCCATTATAGCCGAGAGGGAACGGTTGGAAAAAGAACTGGCTTCTATCCAAACGAAACTGGAAGACAAGCAGGATAAGCTACGGACGGCTGACCAACAGCTTGAAGTCCTTAAAAGGGACATGGATGCCATTGGCGAGCGCACGGAGGAACTGAAAGGCGAAGCCTATAAGTACAGTCGTGAAATCCATTCCAACGTGGATGTGCTGCTCAAAGATGTAATGCTGGAAACATTGGTTGGAGAACATTCGGCAAGAGTGGCTGAAATGGGAGCTGCGGAGCAATCCGTCTTTGACGGTTCTTTGTTGCAGAGCCTGACCGAGCAAGGGGCGGAAGTGATGCACTGCGCCACGCTCCTCTTCCTTGGTATGGTCAACGACGCCACTACATTTGCCGAAACGCATGGCGGTGGAGGAAGCAAAAGCAACCTTAAATGGGGAAAGGATGATGACGAGGATAACCGTGCGTGGGCAAGGCGTTGCATGATGATGGCAAGCAGAATGATGCGACCGGCTTCCGGCAAGAAGCAAAAGAGGTAATCGGCAGAATATGTTTTTCTGCAATGAATAACAAAACAAAATAATGCGTTGAATATGACAAAGAAAATATTTTTAATTCTGGCAGTGGCAGGTATGGGCTGTTCACTGCAAATGAAAGCGGCTGTACCACCTGTGATAAAGGACACTGTACAGCTGGAATCGTACACGGATGTCGAACAGATACTCCGGCTTTTGGAGCCGACTTACCGCAAGGGTGTATTCGTGACATCGCCTTGGAACGGTAACTGGTTTGTCAGTCTTCGAGGAGGTGCAAGTGCGTTCATTGGCAAACCTGTTGGTTGTGCCGACTTATTTGACAGGATAAAGCCTACTATTTCCGCATCGCTCGGCAAGTGGTTCACTCCGCAGATCGGAGCAAGAATCGGTTATGGAGGTTGGCAGTTCAAAGATTGCGGACTGGTCACAAATGACTACCATCACTTTCATGCTGACTTGATGTGGAATGTGCTTGGATATCGGTATGGCAAGGTGGAGAATCCTCGTTGGGGAATCATTCCATACATAGGACTTGGATTGATGCACAATCCGCAGAACGGACATAATCCGTTTGCCATTTCATACGGAATACAGGGGCAATACCGTATCTGTAAACGGCTGTCTGCTTTGTTGGAAATTGGCAATGTTTCCACATTCCAGGACTTTGATGGCTATGGTAAATCCAATCGTTTCGGAGATAATATGCTCTCCGTGTCAGTCGGCTTGTCGTTTACGATTGGAAAGACCGGCTGGAAACGTGCCGTTGATGCGAGTCCTTACATCCGGCAGAACGAGTGGCTGATTGGTTACGCCACACAGCTATCGGAGAGTAATCGCAGATACACCGGGCAATATGACAGGGCGATGCAAACGATAAACGAATTGAAGAAGATTCTGGAAATTGAGGGTTTGCTTGATAAATATAGCAGGATGTTTGATGACCGGAAGAGTTTGGGTAATGTCTATCCGAGAAACGATTACAGTGGACTGAACTCGCTCCGGGCAAGATTGAAAAACAGGCATTGGGATGGCAGGTCTCCATTGTCCAATGACAGTTTGTCCAGTAAGTCTGAATTTGCCAATGCCATACCCAATAATGACGGTAGCGTTATAAACGGCTTCTATGTCACAGGTGCCGATTCCCTGCTATCTTCAGATATGAATAATGACAGCATTTCCATTTATAGCCATTCGGATTATCTCACCTTTATAGGTTCCCGTGACGAGTGCATCGGTTCGCCTGTCTATTTCTTCTTTGAACTCAGCACGGATCAATTGACCGATAAATCTCAGTTGGTCAATCTGGATGAACTGGCGCGAGTGACGAAGAAATACGGATTATCCGTGACTGTTGCAGGGGCGGCCGACGCTGCCACTGGAACTGCCGATATAAACAATAAATTGAGCACATCAAGAGCTGATTATATTGCCACGGAGTTGTGTAAGCGCGGAGTGGCTGTTGAAAATATAACAAAGGTCGGTCAAGGAGGTATTTCCAATTATGTACCCACTGAAGCTAACAGACATACCAAAGTCATGCTATATATGAAATAGGAAAGTGTAAGATTCTTTTTGTTCAAATTGATTAGTTGAATGTCAATTCACAAAGAAGAGCCTGCCCGTGACGGGTCGGCTCTTCTGCATTATAAAAATCTCATTATAATAACTTTTGTATTTCGCTCCAATAGAAGAACGCTTCTGCATTCGTCTTCTTTAATTTATTCAATTTGGTTGAGAGTGGAGAGTGTATCGTTACGTTAACCAATAAATTCGCTTCGGACGGATTATAGTGCTTTATCTCATTTATGCCTTTACTGATAAGTTTGGCAAGATAAGCTGCCTTTGAAGCATTTGTAATAGCACTTTCCAAAGTATAGACTTCACTATGAATAAAGCCACGCACTTTTTTTATTCCATCTTGAATCAGGTCAAATTCCTCCTGACTGTCTTGCCCGCGCATTACTATACATTTGGCAGTATCATAAATGTCATCCAAAACTTTTTGAATTGCATCAGGATTCTCACCTCTGTATTGAAGTTCAACCATCGCAAATTTATTGAATGTTTCCGCTGTAACAGATAAGTCTCCAACTATGTCGAAAAGCGATGCAACGTCAAATAACTGTTTACAGATTTCCATTGAACAATTCTTTTCTCCTTTGAAAAATGGGATCCCAGTCGTGTGAGGAGCAAATGCAGTTAATTTATCGCCGAGCAGATCTTCTTTACTTGGCAACTTTACCATTACGGGATTTCCTTCTGTTTTTAACAAGCGGCTCTGAATAGGAAGTTCCACAACATTTGCATAATGAATTTCCTCGAATAATACATCCAACAGAATCTTGTCTTGACGTCCTCCTGCCGGATATGCCACCTGGTAAAAGAATTTGGCATGTTGTTTTGGAATATCTGTACGAGAGATACGTTCTACCAATTTAACCTCTCCAAAACCATATTCTTCGGAATACTTTTCCAGATAATCTTCAATCCTTGTTCCAGGAGGACAAATTATATCAATGTCGATTGAAAGTCGTTTGCCGGTATCAAGATGAAGCATTAAGGAAGACCCTCCCTTGAATAAAAAGGGACAACCGGATCGGGCTAATGCTTCCAACAATGAGAATGCACGGATTGTTTTTTCAACGAGGGCTATATCTTTTATCTTGTTGTCTTTGGCTACTTGTTCTATCCAAGATAATGTCCTGCTATCGGGATGTATCATATATTGATTGTATTGATAATTTGTTCAACTTTTTGTTTTCTGTTACGGCGTGCCGCATATCTCAACAGCCGTGGCATTTTGATTTCATAGTCCGAGAAGGCGTTTGAATATATAGTATATAATTCATTACCTTGAAGATGTTGTAGTTCCTTGTCGGATATGGCATCAACAAGCATTTTCTCTAATGTGGGAACGGGACAGCCATCAATAATATCTATTGGAGCCTCTTTGACAAGAGGACGAACAATAATCATATCACGATTTGTAATATATCGATCTGCATCTTCTTGCTTCGGATTCAAAAAAACAGGGATTGCAAATTCCATGTTTTGTAATGACATAAAAACGGATTCCATTGCCTCCCTTTCAACATCTACCAATGTGGTTCTTACCGCAGGTACATGTAACATCATAGAAGCGAATATAGATGGTTGCCATATACAATAATCTGTGAAAGGGAATTTTTCTTTTATATGTCTGTTGAGTGAAAGCATAAATTCGCTTGGCTTATACAAAAAATCATATTTCAAATCTTCATTTAATTTGTATTTCCCGTATGAAACTCTGATGATTTTGTTCTCTGCAAGCATCCTATTCAAAAGCACAACAAGAGAGCCTTCTGATATGTTTTTCATACCAGAGCGCACCGCATTCAGCAGGTCTTTTCGTGTGAATTGCCCGTCCTGTTTTCTGGCAATATCTATTATCTGATTTACGGCAGTCATTATTGTTCTTCAATTATGTTGCAAAGTTATAACAAATTTGGCAAATACCAATGCGTCTTGCCGATTTTGTTATGCTTTTAATAAGAAAAAAACATGAGCTATATAACAACTCCGTCAAATATCGAAAGGATTTGCCGGAGTTGTTATACTTTTCCTATTTTACAATTCCTGCTATCTATCTGCCAATTATAGCAGTTTTACTTGTCACATATAATGAACACCTCCGGCTCATCTTGCCGGCTCTATTTTCCTTTGCAAAGGTACTGCGTCGAGGGAATGCCAAGTACCGCTATGCAGGTTGTTTCGCTAATTGCTTGGTGAACTTAACAACAACTTTCCGCAATTTCCACCAAGTGTTAATTGGGTATTTCATCAACTCCTCTGCCATTTACTTGTCTTATCCTTCTGTTTCCACAGTCTCTTGGTTGCACGTAAAATTCAGATTCCGACAAGAAAGCCGATAAAGGCTTCAAAATGAGGGAAAATAAAAAGATTATGGCAAATATGGAAACAAATTCAGATGAGAGAAAGATAATAGACAGAGTTTTACATTGTGATATTGTATTCAGATACCAATTGTTAGGTCGTTTACAAGCTGATTGCGAATACTACCTTAATTACGGCAATCGGAATATCAGACGTTTGTGGGCTGGCAATGTAAATCTGCAAATTAAACTGATGGCTGAACTTTATAATAGTTTCAAGGAAGATGAAAAACCGGAATGGATTACAGGTTCATCGCTGAAATTGGCTATCCACAAGCCCTCGCTGCTGTTGCTGCCCTCGGCTTTGCCCTTGTAACTTCCGCTACCGTCCATCTTGGGACGGCCGCGTTCCTCCAGTCCTGCAATCTTGTCCGGCTCTTTGGGAAGTACCAGTGGAAAGACAAGGTTGGCATACGCCAAACCGTCTGAACGGTGTCTGGTAGCCAGGAAGAAATGGTCGGCAAAAGCCCGTTGTGTGAAGATGTCGATGCCACGGTTCTTGAAATAGGGATAAAAACGTTTGTGGGTCTCTCTGTCTTTCACGTCAAAACGGTGGATGTCGTAATCATCCAGCCTGAACGGAGTGTTCTCCCGTCTGGGTTGGATGATGCGCAAAGGTCTGTCATTGATGGGTTGGTTCAACAGCCTGTTGCAGACAAGGTTGACCAACCTGTCTAGAGAGACGCCGTTCCGGTGTTCCGCAAACTTCTCCGGGAATGCCTTGATAAAGGATATGATATTATAGAGCTTTTGCTGTGGTGGCTGGAAACAGCATTTGCCGTTCGGCGTGACGATGAACTTGTCACCCCGGATACGTGTGCCGTTACTGTCCATACGGATATAGGACGGATAACGCAAGCCGTCACGCTTGTTCAGGTGATAGCCTGCGTCCATCAGTATATCCTGAATGTCCAGCCGTTGCAGGAAGTCATCGTATGTCAGTTCTCCGTTTGCCATCTGTGTGTTCCTTTTATTCCTTAAAATCCTCTGCGCATCTCTGCCACCTCCTTGTTCATCTGCGCTTCAAAGTTCCTTGCAGCCACATCCATCGGCGAGTCCACTCCCGGCTTGAAATAAGGACGGGGTGCGGAACTGAAACGCTCTCCGTAAAATTCCGGACAGGGATGGTGCAGCCCGTGGGCGACATCCGACAGCACTACAGCACCTGCGGCAAGTGCGGCGAATATCTTTGTCCCCAATCCGCTGCTCATTTCGGGACGGGTCTTCATATCCAATTCGTTGAATATCTTGGAAAAGAGCTTCATGCGGTGGTAGTCATCGACTGCCAGGAACTTGTCGTACTGTTTCTGGCTGATTTCATGGGTGATGGGTTCTCCGTTGATAATGGCGGTCATCTTGTATTTGCCCTCTGTTTCTGTTGGTTGTACAGCGATGGCTTCCACTTCCACCTCACGTCCGTGTTCTCCTTCCCGGTACCAGCCTTTGTTTTCGTTGATGTATGACAAGTCCCGTCCTTCAATCAAGGCTCCTTCTTGTGGCTCTCTGATGATATGTTCGTCTTCTTGCAGTACCGTCTGTTCGGTAGAGTGCGGTGCAAGGCTGTTATCGGATTCCAATGGCAGGAGCAAGTCCTGTTCCTGCCGGTTCCGCATAGCCAGATCCTGCTCCACTTCGGGGTGCAGGGCAATGCTGATGCGCTCCTTGCTGTTCAGCGATTCCAATGTGACTTTATCGGAATAGTCATTTTGAATGACATTGTTCAGAATCTCCAGGCGTTTCTCAACCGGATGCTCTTCAATGGAATTGGAGGTCAGTGCGGATAATTCCTCTTCGGTCAGGTCATAGACCATATCGGCACTGACTTTCTCCGACTGGACGGTCAGAGTCCCGGCTTCCGTATCCACGATGATGCCGTGTGAGGACAGGCATTCCTGCCACTTCTCATTGGAGAAATAGACGGGTGAGGTAATCAGCTCCTTGTAGGGCTTTGCAGGTTCTTCGCTTCTTGGCTTGTTTACCATCGAGGTGATGACTGCCTGCAAATCCTGCAAGACATCCTGTCGGACTGGCTGTACCGGCTTTTGTGGCTGCCGATGCCCTTTGTAGTAGAATCCGTAACCGCCGGATTGCATCTCACCGGGTTTCATTCGTCCGTCCGGGCGTTCTGCCATCATAGGTGTATCTGCATAGAAAAGCCGGCCGCCGACCCTGCGCAAGTGATAGCCTTCCTGCTGTCTGGGAGTCCATCCGAGGAAAGGGGGTGGCATACCGTACCTGCCGACCCTGCCATACTCACCGATGCCGATACGGTAGCCGTGAAGTCCCATTGCCACCCTGCCGTTGGCATTACGGGCATGGACAAAGTTGCGTGGCAGCTCAAAGTCATTCTTTACTATCTCCGTAAAGGTGTTGTATGCCTTTTTGTTGGCATGGTTTGTCCCCCAGTCGGTAAGAGCTAAAAACTGCTGCTTGCTGATGGGGTATCGTAACAGTGGGGAATCGTGCCCCTGTACTACCAACTGGTAGCTGTCACCCACAGGTACGACATGGGCTTGCATACCGTTGCGCATCAAAAGAGCGTACATTTCGGGTTGCAAGTCCGGTCTCATCGGGTTTGTGTTGGTTCGTATTGCCATAGTCCGTGTTTATGCTTCACCGCTTTCCATAGCGGCTTCTAATTGTTCACTCTTGTAGTGGACGAATTGCTCGGCTGCCGCATCATCAATCGTGAGCGAGTGCGCTTTGCAGTATTCCACCAGTTCTTCCTGCCATTCGGCAGAAAAGTGGTTGACGTAATCCAGCCAGCCGTATTCTCCGCGCTCCATCTTCTCGATGAGCACTTCTTCGGGATAATAGGTGTTTTGTGCCATAATTACAGTGTTTGAAAGGTTTTACTTGTGAAGTCCTGCACCCATATTGCGTTGGGCACTCTTTTTCTGTTCGTTCCAGAGTTCTTCCGTGTATTGCTCTTCCGGGATATAGTCGAGATTGCCGTTATCGTCCATC
>OGLX01000557.1_pt1 | contig 24785 bp, 23 predicted proteins | sample 1572821 | NCBI WGS metagenome assembly OGLX01 (sample SAMEA2581908, study PRJEB24529) | metagenome | biome: Human gut stool | place: China | collected 2011 | reverse complement strand
GCTCGTCGCAGACGATGAACTCGGGGTCCACAGCTAGGGCGCGGGCAATGCCGACGCGCTGGCGCTGACCGCCGGAGAACTCGTGCGGGTAGCGGTTGGCGTGCTCACTGTTCAGGCCGACGCGCTCGAGCAGGGAGATGATCTTGTCATGGCGCTCCTTGGCGTTGGCGCACAGGTGGTGGATGTCGATGCCCTCGCCGACGATGTCGCCGATGGTCATACGGGGGTCCAGGCTCGCGTAGGGGTCCTGGAACACGATCTGCATACGGCGGCGGTAGGGCAGCATATCAACGGCGATCTTTTCCTTTTTGTCAAACAGGACCTTGCCGTCGTAGATGATGGTGCCGTCGGTAGGCTCATACAGGCGCAGCAGGGTGCGGCCCGTCGTGGTCTTGCCGCAGCCGGACTCACCGACCAGGCCCAGCGTCTCGCCCTTGCGAATGGCAAAGCTCACGTCGTCCACGGCCTGAACGTACTGCTTGTTCTTGCCCATGCCGCCGGCGGGGAAATACTGCTGCAGATGCTTTACTTCAACGAGATTCTCGCTCATCAGGCTTTGCCCCCCTTCTCAAATTCTTCCTTCTGGCGCAGCCAGCAATAGGTGTAGTGGGTGTCGCTCAATTCGGTTCTGGGCGGCATCTTGTTCAGGCAGACCTTCATGCAGCTCTTGCAGCGCGGCGCAAACGGGCAGCCTGCGGGCGGGTTCAGCAGGTCAACGGGCTGACCCTCGATGGGCACCAGACGCTCCTTCTCCTCGGCGTTCAGCTTCGGGATGGAGTTGATTAGGCCCTTCGTGTACTCATGCTGGGGGTTGTAGAAAATTTCGTCCGTCGTGCCGTACTCGACGATGTGACCGGCGTACATAACGGCGATCTTCTCGCACATCTGGGCCACAACGCCCAGGTCGTGGGTGATCATGATGATGGACATGCCCAGCTTGTGGCGCAGGTCGTTCATCAGCTCCAGGATCTGCGCCTGGATCGTCACGTCCAGCGCGGTGGTCGGCTCGTCGGCGATCAGCAGCTTCGGCTCACAGGCCAGCGCAATGGCGATCATGACGCGCTGGCGCATACCGCCGGACAGCTCGTGCGGGTACTGCTTCAGGCGGCGGTCCGGCTCGTTGATGCCGACCAGCTCCAGCAGCTCCTTAGCGCGGGCCCAGGCTTCCTGCTTGGTCTTTTTGGTGTGCAGCAGGATGACCTCGACGATCTGGTTGCCGATGGTGTACACCGGGTTCAGGCTCGTCATGGGGTCCTGGAAGATGATGGAGACCTCGTTGCCGCGAATTTTGCGGAACTCCTTCTCGGTCATTTTGTCGATCTGGTGGCCGTTGAACCACACCGTGCCGCCGACCAGACGTCCGGGGTAGGCGGTCAGGCCCATGATGGAGTAGGCCGTGACAGACTTGCCGGAGCCGGACTCGCCGACGATGCCCAGCACGTCGCCCTGGTTCATGCTGAAGGACACGCCGTTCAGCGCCTTGACCTCGCCCGCGGGGGTGAAGAAGGACAGGCGTTCGTCCTTGATTTCAAGAATTTTTTCGCTCATGTTGCTCCTCCTTCCCTCTTTAGCTCTTGAGCTTCGGGTCAAACGCATCGCGCAGACCGTCACCGAACAGGTTGAAAACCAGGATCATGATGCTGATCATCAGCGCGGGGGCGATCAGCAGCACCGGGTAGGTGTTCATGCCCTTGACGGCGTCAGTCGCCAGCGAGCCGAGGGACGGCATGGGGGCTGCAACGCCGAGGCCGAGGAAGCTCAGGTAGCTCTCGGTGAAGATGGAGGACGGGATCTGCAGGGTGGTGGTGACGATCAGGGTGCCCATGCAGTTCGTCAGCAGGTGCTTCTTGATGATGCGCCCGCCGGAGGCACCCAGCGCGCGGGCAGCGGTGACGTACTCGCTCTCCTTCAGCGTCAGGACCTGGGAGCGGACGATACGCGCCATGCCGACCCAGTACAGCAGGGCGAAGATGATGAAGATGGACACCATGTTGGGGCCGAGCTTCTGCATCCAGCCGAAGCCGGGCTTGGTGGCCAGGCCCTCCAGCGGTTCCTTGATGGCCATGGCCAGCAGGATGATGAGCAGGATGTCGGGGATGGTGTAGAGAATATCGGTAATACGCATCATGATGTTATCGATCCAGCCGCCCGCAAATGCGGAGATGGCGCCGTAGGTCGCGCCGATGAGCAGGACCAGCACAGAGGCCAGCAGGCCGACGGACAGGGAGACGCGGGTGCCCATCATGACACGCACGGCAAAGTCACGGCCCATACGGTCGGTGCCCAGAATGTGGGGGAATACGTTCTCGCCCTGGTCGATGAGCTTCTGCTCGGCGGCAGAATACTCAAACGGAGCCAGGTTGTTGCTGCCCTTGATCTGCTGCTCATAGCTGTAGGGCCAGAAGCTGGGCAGAACATAGGCCATGAAGGCGATCAGCAGGATGACGACCAGGCTGACCATGGCGATCTTGTTTTTGCGCAGACGGCGCATGCCGTCCTTCCAGAAGTTGACGCTCTCGCGCATGACGACAAGGCTTTTCTTCTCGTCGTTGGACGCGGGGGCAAAGTCCTCAACGTTGAGTTGCAGGCTCAACGGATTCTTTTTCAGATTTTCCATGTGTCTGCTCCTCCTTACTTCAGCTTGATGCGCGGGTCGATGATCTTATACAGGATGTCAACAACGACGTTCGCAACGATGACGAGGGTCGCCAGCAGGATCGTAGTGCCCATGATCATCATGTAGTCACGGTTCGTGATGGCGGACACGAAGTCGCGGCCCAGACCCGGGATGGAGAAGATCTTCTCCACGACGAAGGAACCGGTCATCAGACCTGCCAGCATGGGGCCGACATAAGTGATGACAGGCAGGATCGCGTTGCGCAGCGCGTGCTTGAAGAGAATCTTCACACTGGAAACACCCTTGGCGCGGGCGGTGCGCATGTAGTCCTGACCCATGACGTCCAGCAGGCTGGAGCGCATCAGGCGGGTGATGTAGGCGGTGGGATAAATCGCCAGCGCCGTCACGGGCATGATGTAGGCCGCCGGTTCATTCAGGCCGACGGTGGGCAGGAGCTTCAGGTTCATGCCGAAGGTGTACAAAAGCACAACGCTTGAGATAAAGCTCGGGATGGCGATGCCGCAGGTGGCAAACACGATGATCAGATTATCGGCCCACTTCCCTCGGTTATACGCGGACAGACAGCCCAGCGGAATGCCGACGCAGAGCGCGACGATCACAGCCAGACCGGCGGTGCGGGCCGAGACCGGCAGCTTGGAGAAGATGATCTGGTTGACGGTACGGCCGCGCTGTTTCAGGCTCAGGCCCATATCGCCATGGATCAGGCTGTTCATATAATTAAGGTACTGCACGCCGAGGGGCTTATCGAGGCCGTATTTTTCGGCCAGGGCCTGCTGGGCTGCTTTGCTGATGGACTTTTCCGCCACGAACGGGCCGCCGGGGACCAGGTTCATGATGAAAAAGGTAAGGGTCGCGACGATGAACACGCTGAAAATGCCCATTGCCACGCGCTTGACGATGTACTTCGCCATGGTTTTGTGCCACTCCGTTTCTTAATGGAATACAAATTGGGGTCGATTTCGGTTTATTCGTTTAATGCTCTGTACCACGCGTACACGCTTGTGCGCAGCAGGCGGACAGACAGGAGAATAAAAAAGCCGATGGCGGCTGCGATTGCAAACGCCATCGTTCGTAATCCGAAATCTACTCTATATTATAAAATGTTGCAAAGTATTTGTCAATTCGATGTTCGTTTTCAGGCAACAGCAAAGAGCCGAAAACCCGCCCCGCGGGCTGCGGATTTTCGTGAAAGATGCCCATTTACGGAATTTTTTGAGTTTTTTGAAAAAAACGCTTGACTTTCCGGGCGGTGGGCGCTATAATAAAACACGTTCTCCGGCGAGAACGCCAAGAGAATATGCGCCGGTAGCTCAGCTGGATAGAGTGTCTGACTACGAATCAGAAGGTCGGGGGTTCGAGTCCCTTCCGGCGCACCAAGAAAAACCACGAAGTAACGAAAAGTTCTTCGTGGTTTTTCTTTTTTGTTTTTTGGTAAATTCTGTTTTGGGCGCTTAAAAGGCGCTTATTTTTGCAAGCGCCTTTTTGGGGCGCTTTTTTTATAAAGGTAAGAGGCTGCAGCCTCTTGTTTTTTTCGTTTGTCCTTCCGGGATTTTAAGCCCGGTGGAAATTGAATCAAGAACTTTCGCGGCATAAAATTTATACGGAATTATTTTATTCCACGGTTTCTTGACACAATTTACACGGGGCTTTTTGCGTAATCGCGGACGAAACGAAATTTTTAATCCTTCCCGGATTAGAGATTGAAATTTTGAAAGCGAGGACAACAAAATGAAAGAAACCGTTAAAACCAGCCGTACCGCGGGATACCTTGAGAAAATTTTCCGGGCAGTCAATGCAAGATATTTTGACAACGAGCTTGAAGAACCCATCATCACGATACAGAGCACGCCCAAGGCATACGGTCATGTGACGGTTGCCAAGGCGTGGCAGAGAGGCAACGGCACACGCCATGAATTGAACATTGGAGCAGGAACGCTTGACAGGCCGATTGAAAATGTGGTTGCCACGCTCTTGCATGAATGTGTACACCTCTGGAATCTGCAACAGGGCATACAGGACACCAGCCGGGGTGGGCAGTACCACAATAAGCGGTTTAAGGCAATGGCTGAACAGTGTGACCTAAAAATCAGCTATGACCCGCGTATCGGCTGGAGCGTCACGGAACCGACCGACGCACTTTGTGAGTTTATTCTGGAGCAGGGGTGGGAGGATATCCGGATGAACCGTATTGAAGCGTATTACATACCACGCGGTACAGGAACAGGCAACGCCACCGGCAAGCCAACAGGAAGCAACCCCAACAGTCACAGCATCAAGTATGTTTGCCCCTGTTGCAAAAACAGCGTAAGAGCTACCAAAGCGGTGAACATCAAATGCGCGGATTGTGATATGCTAATGACAGCCCAATAACAGCGAGACCGGGAGGCAAAATGCCCCCGGTTTTTTATTGCGCAAAATTCGGGCCGCAAGCGGCCTTTACGCAAAAGAGGACGGTGCAGCTCATACGACTGCGCCGTCCCCATTTTGCCAATGTAGATTGATGTTAACTTTTCAAACTATTTTTTGGGAACCGTCCCCTATTTCCCATGAGACTTTTCATCTACTAATTCCTACATTATTATAATATACAGACATTATTCTTAAAAAAGAAAACTCGTAGCAAGAAGACTTGTTGCTTCTATACTACGAGTTGGTTATTACTTACATGGTTTGATATGCGGAATCAGCACAGACCACCAGCATGCTCCTCGGGAGGGCAACCATTATCGGTCGGAGTGGAAATTACGGGACCACCCCATTCCCAACCACCGCTGCCATTAGGCTTGTTTTCCGTACTGCCGCTATCCCCACCGCTCGGCTGAGACGGCTCAGGATTGCTCGGCTGCGCAGGCTCAGGGTTACTAGGCTGTGCCGGTGCCGGAGCAGCAGGTTCCGGATTGCTGGGCTGTACCGGCGTAGCGGGAGCAGACGGCGTAACTGGCGCGGTCGGTGTAACAGGTGCCGTGTTGGAAGGCGTCACAGCAGCGCTGTTGCTGGAACTGCTCTTGGTATAGGTCTTGTTGCTGGTTGCAGCCTTCTTCGGCTGCTCAACAGTCACTTCGTAGTTGGCGCTTTCCTCACCGGCAGTCGCCGTGATGGTTGCATTCCCGGAGGAAACGGCAGTTACCTTCCCATTGGAATCGACGGTAGCGACCTTTTCGTTGCTGGACGACCAATCGATGGTGGTCTCGGCAGCGACCTCTTCGGGGGCAACAGTGGCCTTAATGGTGTGAGAGTTACCGACCGTCAGTTTACCTTCGTTGGAATCGAGCGTGATGCTTTCAACCTCATAGAACGCTTTCACATGAGTCGTCTTCTCGGTGACTTTTTCGCCATCCTGCATGAGGGTCGTGGTGATGTCGCACTCACCTGCTTTAAGGACCTTCACCTTGCCGTCCTTATCGACGGTGGCGACTTCCTCATCGCTGGAAGCGAAATCAAACGAAATGTTGGACGCATCTTTCGGTTCGCATTTCGCTTCGATTGCGGCTTCGTCCGTATCGTTGAGTTTGACATCCAGAGTATCGGGAACCTTTAACTCTTTCGCAGACACCTTGACGGTGATAACGCAGACATCCTGCATCTCGGTATCCTTGACCGTGGCGGTAATTTCAGCCTCACCGACTGCGACTGCCGTAACGGTGCCGGTCTCATCGACCGTAGCGACGCTCTCATCGGAGGAAGTCCACGCGAGCGTCAGCTTCTCAGCCGCCTTGGCAATCTTTTCATCCTGTGCAGCAGTTTCTGCCGTAGCAGACTCACCGGTTGCGATGACAGGCGTCTCTGCGGGCGCATCCTCCGTGCCGAAATTCACCGGCAGCGTGATGCTCTCACCCCTTTCGAGGGTCGCAGCATCCGGAAGCGAGATGTTCGTGACCTTAACGCCGCATCCTACCAGGCTGAGCGCCATAGCCGCAGTCGCAATAACTGCCAATACGATATTCTTTTTCATAAAAACACTCCTTCTCGGCATCTAGCGCCGAGGCTACTCAATAATGATAGGTTCCGCCAGCCCTACGCGGTTTTGGATTTCGTCATCGACGATACCGTGGACTCTTGGCGTCCGCGTTTGGGGTCTAGACCGATGCGCTATTGATGCGCATCGGTTCTTGATTTTTAGGGTCGGGGACGGGGGAAATCGCTCCGCGACTCACCGTCCCCTATTTCCGTTACCCCGCAAGGTATTGCAGCAGGGCATCAGACACCTTCCCTTGCAGTGCTGCATCCCACGGTGCATACGCGCCGTTTGCCTCGTTGGCCTCTTTGACTTCCGCTACCGCGCTAAGCTGCCATTTTGATAGGGGGTTACCATCCTTAACCGCAATAAGGGTGGGGGCCATGATTCGTTTTTCTCCGACCGGGATGCTGTTACCGTTGGGGTCATTGACGGTATAATCATCAAGATAATCTGATAGCCAGTCAAGAAGTGCTAAGTAGCCGTCTTTTTCAGAGATGATTTTTTCGGGCTGATTTGTTGCTGGATTAAATGCGAACTTGTCGCGGTAATCATCGAGCTTACAATAATATATGGTGATATTTTGCTGCGAAGCAACATCGGCAAGTATGGGGAGCAGATTCCGGCAGAAGGGGCAAGCCGGGTAAGCAAACAGGATGTATCCATTCTGGACATTTTTTGCTTCAGTCGCTGACACCGGCTGCAGAGGGGTGTTGTAAGGGAGCTGTACATCCGGGAAGGTGATGTCAGGATGACTTACAAGGGCACGCCCGTTATAGGCCGCGTAGCTGCGGGAGACCACCGCGCCCGGCGAGCTGCTGTACAGTATCCATGCTGCCATACCCACAACCGCAACTCCATAGAGCAAGCGGAAAGCGGCAAGGGAGCGTAATCGCATTTGACCCAACTCCAGTAAATCCTGATTATATTAAGATACCTATATTATAGCACAATTTTCAGGAGACGCAATACACAAACGTCTCCACAGAGACGAATTAAAGCGAGGCAATTCGATACAATAAATTATATTTATTGTGTACGGTGGTGTGAGAGATGCTGTTGCAGGAGGCGATAAAGCTCCGGATTCTGGAGCTGACCGAGGCGCGTGGCTATAGCGTGAATAAGCTGGCCGAGCGCTCCGGTATTGCGCCCTCTGCCCTAAAAAAGACAGTAAAGCCATATGCGACGACCAAAAACACATCCACTGAAATGATAGCAAGGATATGTGTCGGGCTGGAAATTCCGTTTAGAGCATTTTGGGACAGCCCTCTGTTTGACAATATTGAGACCCGGCAGCAAAAAGAGGACGAGAGCCAATGACGGCAATCGTCCTTTTGATGTTTACATGTCAATTTACAGCAAGCGGCGGCGGATTTCTCCGCGGGGCAACCCGGTCAAGCGGGCAAGCTGTGTAATGGAGACGCCCTCCTGATTGATAAGGCGATACAACAGCGGATTTGCAACCGCTTTGGGGTAGAGAGGCAGCTCGTGACACTCCATCCCGGATGTGGAACGGATAAAATCGCGCAGTTCAGCATCCGTAAAGGCGGGCAGGGGCGTATCCTCCAAAATACCGCGTGCGTTGGTTTCCGGCTGCTCATGGTACCGGCGCAGCCATTCCAAATCGTGGAGAGTCAGGGCATAGCTGGTATTTACGTGGCACAGGGCATCCTTGCGGCTGCAGAAATAGTCCGGGTAGCTGCTCCACGGATACTCGGCCATATCCTGCACAAGGCCAGCTGCAACAGGATTGCGGTGGATATAGCGCAGCACACGGAGAAAGTAGCCCTTGGTTGTGACATTTTGGGATTTGAAGCGCCCTTGAAACAAGGAGCCTGACCGCTGGTAGCGCTTGTTGAAATAGGATACATAACGAACGCCGACCGCCTTCATCACGTGCTGCAGGGCATCCGTGGAATCTTGCGTTTTGACAAGTAGATGAAAATGGTTGCCCATCAGGCAGTAAGCAAGGATGGTAAAATTATCATCGGCACAAAAATCAAGGATGTGCAGAAAGTTGATATTGTCCGCGTCATCGTTGAATATGGCCATACGGTTGATGCCGCGCACCATAATGTGATAGATGCCAGACGAGGAGAGGCTACGTGCTTTTCTCGGCATTGGTCTTTTCCTCCGTGCTCTGCTGCGCGGCCCATTCCTCCGGCTTGTAGGTCAAGAGCTGAATTACACGGGAGGCATCGCCGCGGGTCATCTTTTTGGTATCAATCTTATAATCGGGAGCCAGCTTGCGAATCAAGGTAAGCTGCTGACTGGTTATGGGCTGGGTGTCCCACTTGTAGCGCTGCTTTTTGTCCCAGATATGTTGATATTTTGCGTGCTTTTGCCGCAAATCCTGATATACGTAGTCAAATACAAATTGCAGGGGAACTGCACTTTTGGAGCAATTTTTGTTTTTTCGCAGATATACCATACCGTTCGGCAGCGGCTTACTGATGCGATATACCACGTTGGGGATGGGAAGGATGTAACCGCCGTCTTTCAAGGCAATCCACGCGACATCGTGCATGGTATAGCCCTCGCCTAAGGCCATAACGTTCACCTCTTTTTGGTCTTGTATCCATGATGCCGGAATTTTATCGCCGGTAAGAATCTCAAGCGGTTCTTTTTCCTCCGGAAGGATTTCGACCGGCTCATTTTGGGGCGCGGGTGGAGGAATGGGCTTGCCGATTAGTGTTGCTGCCGTGCAAATGGGCATCCGGGAAATGCCAACGCAGTCGATGACCTTACAGGACTGCTTTTGCGGATACAGACGCAGCCCGCGTCCGACCATCTGCGCATAGAGGCCGACATTGGTAACAGCAACCGGGCGGGCAATCAGGATGGTTTCGGTCATGGGAAGGTCTACACCCTCTGTCAGTACGGCATAGCAGACGAGTACCTTAATCAGACCCAGCTTGTAGGCTTCCAGCAAACGCCCGCGGTTTTGGGTGGTGCCGTCGATAAAAGCAGCAGTGCTGCTGCCGTGCTGTGTGTTCAGCAAGGCGGTGACGCTTTTGCCCTCCTCAATGGAGGGGGCAAAAATGATGGTCGGCCCTCTGGCGTTTTTGGCGTAGGCTTCGGCGATGCCTGCCGCTGTGCCTGACATGACACGGGCTATATCGGCAGCATCATAGTCACCGGTGTCCTCGCGGTATTGCACGGTGCCCAAGTCATATTTGAGGTTGACTTGACAAGCCTCAATGGGGGCAAGGTAGCCGTGCTCGATGCCGTAAAGTGTGTTGTATTCGCACAATATATCGTCAAAAGCTACGTCCAGACCGATGCCGTCACCGCGGACTGCCGTGGCCGTAAAGCCGAAGCGGACAGCGTTGGGAAAATAATCGAAAATTTTGCGGTAGGTGGGCGCTGCGCTGTGGTGAGCCTCATCCACAATAATGGTATCGATGCTGTAAGGGTTATAAGAATTGAGGCGTCCGACCAAGCTTTGGACTGAAGCACTGATTATAGGCTCGTCGTGCGCGTGCAGATTGCCAAGCTCAATGCCGCATGGCAAATCGGACAGATAGGTAAGCGGTTGCTTTACGAGTTCTTCGCGATGCGACAAAATCAGGATGCGGTGGTCGTTTTGCAGATAATCCCAGCGGATGTAATCGGTAAAAATGCGGGTCTTGCCAAGACCTGTCGCAATAACGCTCAGTGCGGCTGGTCCTTCATAGGCTTTCATACGCTTCAGAGCATCCTCCTGATAAGGCCGCAGGGGCGGCGCACGCTGGGGGGCGTTGGCGCAGATTCCCGGATTGATTTCCATGGTGTTTTCTCCTTAAACTTTGGTTATAGGGGTGAAATTCCAGCCACAAAGCTCGACATCCATACGGAGGCTGAGATAGGGGCCTAAATCATCCTGAGAAATATAAAATTCGTACATGGTGCGAGTATCGGTTGTGTCGGTCATACCGTTGACAATATATAACGTGCCTTTAGGGTTGGATGCAAGCACCTCGACCCACGTATGGCCGCTGCCATCAGGGGAGGGGTGACTCCAACACGAGATGGGGGAAAAGGTGTCCCCATCCACGAACACATCTGCAATGTCTCTTTGCTTCAGATAAGCCTGAAACAGAAAGAGTTCTTTTAATGGATTGTACATAAAAAAATTCTCCGTAATCATGTCGTGCGATAATAAAAAGCCTGAATAATTTCGTCGGTGCCGCAGCCGTTGCGGACGATAAAGCGTCCGGGAACTGCAGGGAGCTTGGAGGCGCTGCCATCGTCCAAAATGACGATGGAGCTTTGGGCGTCTGCCGTATGTCCGCAGATACGACCGTCCAACTGTGCCTTAAGACTGCCGGGGACGGATGAGGTATCTGTGCGCTGCGTACACACAAGAAGGTGGATGGACAGGGCACGCCCCAGACGACCCAACGTGAGCAGCTTATTGGTGATGGTGGCAATCATTGCTTTACCGTCTTTGTCACGGCCGGTGGCATCCAAAATCATGGAAGTCTCATCAAGTACAAAAACGATTCGCGAGAGATGATTGCCGGTTGCCTGTTTATATTCTTCAATGTTTACACAACCGTGAATGGCAAATTCTGTACGGCGGTGGTTAAGCTCCTGAACTACGCTGTCCAGCATATTATCAAGGTCGGTATCGTTGTTGGCGTAATGACCGGGTTGCCGGAAGTCTGGACCAAAATCAATGCCCTTGTAGTCGGCAAGATAGATTTCGTACCCTTTTTGTTTCAGCTGATGCATAATCAGCTGCAGCAGCTGGCTTTTGCCCATGCCTGTGGCGGCTGCAAGCAGCCAGTGCGGAATTTTGGCAAAATCTATACCGACAGGGACACCGGCGGCGTTAAGACCAAGGGTGATTTTTGTGGGGGCTGAATCCATGAAGGATTTAGCAAACGGAAGGAGTTGACTGAGGGAAGTGTCGCCAAAGACTGCTTTGAGGATGAATAGTTGGTTGTTGCTGCCCTGTGAAATGGACAGGGTTGTTATGTTTAATGCGGAATCTATTGTAGTGCGGTTTTCTTCCCACTTTTCCAGAGGATAACCTTTGATCGAAAATGTGAGGCTTTGAACGTTACCCTGCTGCGTGGTGGATACCAGTAAAGGGGCTTCGCGGGCAGAATTGCAGATGCCAGCGCGAGAAAAATCATTGTAATAATTCCAACTGTGGGGAATATAACCGTAGAGAAAAATCACTCCGCTGCAGAGCGCCAACCAACCAATAGCCCAAATCAGATTGGTAATAGGTTGGAGTACGGCGTAGATACCTTCTGCGCGACCGCCCAGCATCATGAGCAATACGGTGCCGGCCAATATGGCACAGATTAACGTGTATGACCTTGACGTATCACGACTGTGCAGGATACGGTCAAGACCATTGCGAAACGTACCAAGCGCATATTTCTTTTTTGTCTCCAAGCGGAGACGTTCGGAATTTTCTGTCATCATAAAACGCCCGTATAGCCTGATAGCACAGCTCTTTTTACCTAAATGCTGCCTGCCGAGGCAGGCGCAGCATTATTCGTTGACTGGACCAAATTCATCAGAATAGTCCTCGTAACTGAGGTGCTGTGCTGCCCATTCCTTGGCTTCATCGGGCTTGTAGCTAATAACCTCCCACCCGCTGGACCATTCGCGGGGACCCGACTGGTACCCCAAGTAGGTGGCGGGACCGCCCTCACGGAGGATGAAGTATTCGCCGTTATCCTTGCGGTACAGGGTATCCTCCATGTAGTACATATCGCGGCACAGAGCGTTGTCGGTATAAGTGCCGATACGGGTTGCGGTTGCGGTGTCATACAGACGACCGTTGAGAACGAATTTCATAGGTTGTCTCCTTCCTATTCTAAGAAAATATAATGATGCGGTATCAGCCTTGGCCGGACACGTCTGCCCGTTGCCCGTCACCCGCCGCTTGGAGGCGCTGATTTTGGGGTGACTGCTCGCATTGCTGCGAGCGTAGCCTGCTTGGTTGCATGCAGCCTCTGCAGACTGTTCGGATCAAAACAAGGCATCATCAATGGTGACCTGTGTGAAATCCGGAGTTGTGTGAGGGTGAAAATAATCACTGACCGTATAATCCCTGTGGGAGCCGTCAGTCTCGAAAATACGTACACAGTTGATGCGACGTAAAAATGCTGCCCAAGTTTCCGGCTTGTCACGTTGGGCATCGGGAAATTGCCGCTCCAGTGGCAGGTTGGATATAATGTATACCTCTGTATAACAAGCTTGCTTGTTAGCATATCGGCAGGGCAATTCCAGCGGATAGCCATCCAGATATTGCAGCATGTGGTTGATGGCAATGTTGCTATGAAATTCGTCCAAGAGAAGGACGGGCTGTCCGCGATAGCCATCAAAGGGGTGGATGTAATCCGATACGCTGTAGCAGTTGGCATAACCACAACCCTCTTTGACCGAGCGTGTTTTTCCTGCGCCGGTAGGACCGTAGATGTAAGTCACAGACATACGACGAAATACATTGCGATATTTCTCTTCCAGCAATGTCTGGCGTGTGCGGTCAATGTGAGTCAGGTCTCGCAAATACTCAGGATGTTCGCCCAGAATTTGCGCGTTATCTGCTCCTGATGCAATTAGAGAGTAAAGCTTGTGCAAATCGTTGCGGTCTCCCTGCCTGCCGTCAGGAGGCAACTCGCCAAATGCCTCAAAGGTGTCGATGTAATTGGTGCCCGTATGAACCTTCCCGTTGGCATCCGTGTACTCATAATGACCGTTTGCGTCCTTGCGGTACTTGGTGCCCTCTTTGCGGACATAAGCGTAATTCTCAGAGTTTGTGCCCATTTGGGGCACCTCAATGTGCGCGGTGGGGAATTTGTTCTTCAGGGTCTTAAACATTACGCCATTAAAAAAGACAAGATACAGATGAGTGTGATACGTGCCTTCCTGACCTTGCTCATCGCACATGCACCAATACAGTAATTTGGCCCCTTTGGCAAGTATGGCTTTGATTGCCTCATGGTCATAGCCGTGCTCTTTTGGATTGTTAATAGTCAACTGATAGCGGCGGGTAGAAAATTCTTTTGCCATTTTTATACACCGTACACGGCGTACACAGACCGTCTGTGTATGCTGCGAAGGCTGTAGGTATAGGCTTTGCAGACTGTACACAGATGTGAGAGGGTAATACTATCCTCTCACATCTGTGCGTCAGTCGGTTTGGTATGCGGTGTACACTTGCTGTTGATGGTGCCATTGATTTGTTTACCGCAAAAATGAGACAGGTCCCATTTTTACGGCAGGGGCGCTCCGCGACCTCCCTGAGTTCAGATCAATTAAGCACGACAATGGTTTCGGGCTTTCGATATTCATTGTAATAAACCTTGACTTCCTGCCCCAAAAGCTCGCGGAGGTTGATTTGCAGCTCCGCCATTTTATGGTCAGACAGGTACATGTCACGCACCGAAATGCCCTCGCCGCTATCAGCAGGGATATCAGTGGCAAGATAGATGCGGCAACCGGTGACCGGTTTGCCTTCTTTGGTCACAAAATCGTTGCGACGATAACCGACTACTTTCATAGTGTGGTCTCCTTAATCAATTTCGTTAATTTTGTTGTCAAAGTACTGTGTAATGCTGTCCGCGTCCACAAGGACACGGTTGCCATCCTTGACATGCGCGATTTTTCCGTCCCTGACCAAACTACGCAGGTAGCTTGCCGTGACGGCGGAGCCGGGGTCAGCTGCGCGGATGTCTGCCACCGCCCCGGCTATCGTGCGAATTTTCATAACTGTTCCTCCTTTCAGGACAACGGACTCGTGTTGCTGTTTCGTTGTCTGATTGCATGATACCATGTTCCTTTGCATTTCACAAGCGACAATATAATATGCGTTTTTGCGATATTTGTTTGTCTGGTTCTAAGAATTATTTGCTATTGACATTACAGCATAGACATTGTATTATTGTACTGTATTCAATGTCTATAAGCAGGAGGCGTTCAAATGTATATTTCCTTTACGGATACTGTTTATGAAGCCAGCGTCAATGAAGAAGGCGTCTGGAATAGCTCAGAAGGTAAAATCGGAGAAATTTTTTGTACCGTTTACAATATGCTCAAGGAGATTCTTGCTACAGACGAAACATCCTTACAGAAGTACGCATTGTTACAAGAGCGCATGCAGTCGTTTTGGGTGACTGCAAATTATCAACTGACCTTACGTCAGGCGTTTGAGTTGTTTGAAAACATGCAGATTTCATATCAGTATGCGCAACAAGATGACGATGAGAAAAAAGAATACAAGATTACAGATAGAGCTTTCTATGGTCTAGTGAAAAGTGCCCCATTGTTCTTAGATGGAGATAAACCGGACGGACCTTTTCCACATTCGTTTGAATCGTGTCTGACTAATAATGGCTTGGAATATATTCCGCACGGGTTGGAGGACGTTGTTGCGCTGGATTTATATTACAGTATACGATTGAATAAACTTCGATTATATGCACTATGTGACTATTGTGGCAGACTGTTTGTCAAAAAAAAGGGAGCCAGGTTCTGCTCGGACAGCTGCCGCCTAAAGCATGGGGAAAATGCCAAAAATCCCTACGAGAAAATCACAAGAAGACTACAAAAGCAATACAATGCTATCTCTCATACCATCGCTGATGGACCAAGGATATACGAGGACTGGTATGAGTACACTAAAAACCGCACCAAGCAGGTTAATTTATTGATCGATTGTCATAAATTGAGCAACATTCCCATGCTAGAAGACAGCGACGACCTTTACCCGAATCGTCTTGGTGAAGACATTCCCACTGACGAGGAAATCGGCTTTCCTGTAAAGTCAAATAACAAGATGTTCGGGGATTTTCCGATTTATTATGAACGTGGACTTATTCCGATTCCATCGGAACAAGTATTTGAACAAGATTTACGAGCGTATTGGAAAAAGCTCTGTAAATAAAAAATCCGCCCTGGAGTTGCAGCTCCAAGGCGGATGACCGAAACCAACACCAGACGGACAATCTGATAGATAGTTACGGGACAATGACATTCTATCATTTTTTCTGTCTCAATACAAGATTGAAAAGGATGATTTTGAATGTCAACAATCAGAAAAAAATCCAAAACCAGCTATCAATTAATTGCCTATGAGAGATATGACAATGACAACGTGCAAAAAAGGCGATATCGCACATGGACTATACCTGCGGGGATGACTCCTGCTGCGGCGCGTAAGGCAGCGCAAAGGGCAGCGGATGAGTTTGAGGCCAGTCTGCGAGGACGTGGTGCAAAAGAACGCATCAAATTCTCCGCATTTGTACAAAAATGGCTGGACTCCTATGCTGTGCCGCAACTCAAGCCCAAGACTGTCGATGGCTATGTCGGACTGCTGCCTGTGCTGCAGTCGGAATTTGGCACATTGTATCTGGACGAGATTGATGCTGCGCACCTCGCAATGTTTTATGCGGAATTGCGCCAAACACGCAAGCAATCCCTTTATTGCTGCCCTACAGGGTTCTCAAAAAAAATGACGGATTGCGGATTTACTCGCAACAGTCTGCGAATAAAAGCAGGTGTTGCAAAATCGGTCATAACCTCTGCCATACGGGGGAATAATATCCGTCCCTATAGTGCACAAAAAATTGCGGATGCAATGGGACGTCCCCTTGCTGAGGTATTCATGGAGGTTCCGTCCGACCAGTATCTTGATGCAACCACCGTACTGCACTACCACCGAGTTATGTCGTCCATTTTGCAGACGGCAGTCACATGGGGGTATCTGAAAGAAAACCCTGCACATATTGTTGCTACACCGCGAAAATCAAAAAAGCCGATTAAGTATCTGCAGCCTGATGATGTATTTGCACTGATTGAAGCTATGGATAGGGATCAGGTACCGGCAAAGTATCGCATGGCACTGCTGATGCTTGTCCTTACCGGCATGAGGCGCGAGGAATTGTTGGCAACACACTGGCATGACATAGATTTTGATAAAGGCACGCTTGAGGTTGTGCAAGCGGTTGGCTATATCCGCAAAAAAGGGCTGCAGTTTTATGACACAAAGACAACAGGGTCTTACCGTGTGATTCCGCTGCCGGATTGCTTGCTGCGCGAGTTAATGTCGTATCGCGAGTACAAGGATAAGCAACTTGAGCCCCTTGGACTCAGCGTAAAAAACAGCGATTATTTGTTTCAGGCTGCCGATGGTCATTTGTTGTGGCCGAGCACCGTTACAACTTGGGTACGCAAATTTTATGACCGCCATCCTGAGCTGCAGCGCATCACGCCTCATGGATTGAGACATACCAACGCAAGCATCCAGCTTAACAATAATACACCCCTTCCCGCTGTTGCGGAGGCGCTGGGTCATGCTAACACGCAGACCACTGCCGCTATATACGCCCATGTAATTCAGTCTGCTAAGGTCGCGGCAGCGAGAGAGGTAGACAGTATTCTTGCGCCGTATCTCAGAGTTCAATAGTTTCCCGGACCGCAAAAATATGCGGTCCGTTTTTTTGTACTATTCGCTGCAGATGTTGGGCGCTTATTGGGCGCTTATTAGGCGCTTGTTTTTTGAAAAGAATATTTTTGGAAATTTTGAGCGATGCAAGTTGTGAAAGATAACGAACGTTATAACGAAAGATTTTTGCGCTTATAAACGATAATAAACGTTAATGTTTGCACGGTCGAAAACTACGAATCAGAAGGTCGGGGGTTCGAGTCCCTTCCGGCGCACCAAAAGCCTGTGACATAAAGAATGTCACAGGCTTTTTTCTTTGTTGCATCGCACAAAATCAGCGAAGTCGATGACCGATTTTCAAGGTGCGTTTTATAGAGATGTCCAACCGTTTTAAGGCGGTTGGACTTTTTTATCGGGCGCTTTGGGGCGAGTTTACTCGCTCATCGCTAATTTTTTCGCGAAAATTCCAATCTTTTGAAAATTTCAATTTCAGATGGCTCATCTTGGAAAAAATGAAGATGTACGAGTTGAAGTGCTAGTAAAGATATGCAACGCTTTAAGTTGCGAACTCGACGACATAATAGTGTTTTCCTCACACGGCTTCTCCCCGTTCCCGTTTTGCGGCGGTCGTCAGATACCGGCGGTACTGGATGCTGAAGCCATGCACCTTATAACCTGTACAGCACTCTGCACAGTCTGTCCAACAATTGCGCTTTGATCATAACCAGAGGCCTTCAGGATATTCCTACATAAAAATCACATCGTATAGTTTGTTTGCAAATACCTTGTGCATTTCGGCATTCGGATGGTTCAAACCGTTTGCCAGCAAAGCAGTTGTATCTACTCCCTGTGATTCGAGGAGCTGCCATTCGGCATATGCATCTGCAATCGGAATATCCAGTTGGTTGGCAATCTCTCTGATTTTGGCAACATAGGCATCCATGTGCCCAGCCTTTTGCAGGTTTTCAAAATATCTGTGAATATACCACCAAAATCCCCAGAAACCTTTTACACGATGCTTACACAGCATTCCGGGTGTCATGAGTACTGTTTCAATATTGCTTTCACGCAACCGAATCAGAATTTGCTCCATATTCTTTTCGTATTCTTGTAACGCCGAGTCTCCCTTGTAGGCGTTGGTTACATCGTTAGTACCAAACATAACACAGCAAAAGTCCGGTTGCTTTTCCAGAACATCTTGCTGTATTCTGGCAAGACCGTCTTTGGAAAAATTACCACCCACTCCGGCATTGACAATTGAAACCTCCTGCCCTATCTCTTCCCTAATTCGGTTTCTTAGTATGTTCCAGAACACCCATTCTTCGTGGCGAACAGATTCCTTATGCCCATTAGCAAATTCAAACTGACCATCCGTTATACTGTCACCAAAAAAGCAAAGCACTGGACACTCGCCATTTTTGATTTTTTGTGCAATTTTAAGCATGTTCACTCTCCTTGTATTATAGGAAGCTTTGGTTACTCCCGCACTTCTAGTTCAATAAATTGATCTTCCAGATTAGGAGCGCTTGCCTTGATATGGATTTTGCCGCATTCATTGCCCGTTCGAATTACGGCAAGAGCCTTGCCGTAATAAGTGGTATGGGTATCAGCAAAGAAGCACTCTCCCATATTCGGCTTCGCAGAACCCAGCGCCAACAGACTGCCTGCTCCGGAAACAGTTACTGTGATAGGAACATCTTCTGTGGACTTGGTAACACCATCTGTTCCCACCAGATCAATATTTACATAGCACAGATCTTGACTGTTGGGACGCAGAGACAGCTTTTCAGGGATGATTTGCAGCCTTGTTTCTTTCCCTGCAGTTGTCATTTTTTCATATATTTTCCTCCTTTATTTCTGTAAGATTTGTGCTAAATATATAATAAACAATTAGGAAGTTCTGGACAATGTCAAAAGGTTACCCTGTTTATATAAAGTGTATCAAAATATGCATTTCTGCGTTTTTACAATGGGATAGCAAGAAAATGTTACATATATTGCTGATATTCGGATAAAAGTTACCACGAATCATGCTGTAGGAAAAACACAAGTGACCTTTTTTGTTTATATGTTGCAGTCTTATGATACTGTTGTGCAACATGCATTTGCCATATTAACAAACGCCGTCTTCATTCGGGAGAATTCCGAATGAAGGCGGCGTTGTTTCTGATATGTTATTTTACCCCTTTTCAAACTCCTTCGCCACATCCTGCAGCAGCTGTCTGATGGGCAGGTGCTGGGGGCAGACGCGCTCGCACTGGCCGCAGCGGATGCAGTCCGAGGCGCGGGAGCCGGGCCCGGTGTGGACATCCTCATAGTAGTAGTCCGCGTTCCAGTCGTGGTGGGTGTGCTTCGTGTTCATGATGGCAAACAGGTCGGGGATGGAGATATGCTTCGGGCAGCCTTCGGTGCAGTAGCGGCAGGACGTGCAGGGGATCAGGTCCTTTTTATGGAAGATCTCCTGCACCCGGTTCACGGCGGCCAGCTCGGCATCGTTCAGCGGCGTAAAGTCCCTCATGTAGCTCAGGTTGTCCTGCATCTGCTCCATGTTGCTCATGCCGGACAGCACCATCAGCATACCGGGGAAGCCCGCGGCAAACCGGATGGCATAGCTGGCGGGGCTGCCGCCGTGCAGGGCGTCCAGCACGGCTTTTGCGTCGTCGGGCAGGTTGACAAGGCTGCCGCCCTTGACCGGCTCCATGACCAGCACAGGCTTGCCATGCCTGCGGCAGACCTCATAGCACTTGCGGCTCTGGACGGCCACGTCGTCATAGTCCAGATAATTGAACTGGATCTGCACGACCTCGATGGCCGGATAGTCGGTCAAAATCTGCTCCAGCACGGCGGCGCGGTCATGGAACGAGATGCCTACATGGCGGACCTTGCCCTCGGCCTTGAGGGCGAAGGCCGTCTCATAGGCGCGGCAGTCCCTGAAGTGCTGGTAGTTTGTCGTGCTCTGGGAGTGCATTAAATAAAAGTCAAAGTAATCCACGCCGCAGGCTGCAAGCTGGCTCTCAAAGAACGGGCGGATGTCCTCTTCCTTTTTAAAATAGGACCCGCTCAGCTTGTCGGTCAGGACATAGTCCTCCCGCGGGTAACGGCTGGTCAGGCACTCCTTCAGGGCCAGCTCGCTCTTGCCCTGAAGGTAGCCGTGGGCCGTGTCAAAATAATTGAAGCCCTGCTCCAAAAAGCAGTCCACCATCTGTTTTGTCTGCTCCATATCGACGTCCTCGCCGATCATGGGCAGGCGCATACAGCCGAAGCCGAAATTCTTCCTGATCTTTTCCATTTATAAATGCTCCTTTCGCAAGGTTTACCTTTCACGGATCTCTCCGGGGGAGGTTTTTCTCTTGGCCCCCTCTGCGAGGGGGCTCCGCCCGCAGGCGGTGGGGGAGAGAACCTTGCGGCAATCCGAAGCATTTCGGGCTATTGCAAGGTTCTCTCCCTCCGCCCCTTCGGGGCACCTCCCTCGCAGAGGGAGGCATGAATCTTTACGCCAGTTCAAACATCCCGTGATACAGCTGGTAATACTCGCCCTTTTTGGCCAGCAGCTCGTCGTGGGTGCCGCGCTCGATGATATGGCCATGCTCCAGCACGATGATGGCGTCCGCGTTGCGGCTTTTTGGCAGCTGGGAGAAAAACCGGTCCAGTTCGCTGCGGTCGGTGATGAAGGCCGGTGTGACGTCATAGCCGACCGGCGCGAGCTCCTCGTAGACCCCTTGGAGCACTCCGGAATTGAACCACTCGTTGAGTTTGCCCGAGACCAGGAGGATGACGCGCATGGTTTTTCCGGATGCTAGGGCGGAAGCGCTTTTTGAGAGTGTGAAGTTGAGTTGATCCGCTGCCCGCTGAACTTTGATGCGGGTCTCTTCTGTGACGTTGGTCGCGCCACGAAGTGCTCGGGAAACGGTGGCTTGCGACACTCCTGCCAATTCGGCTACGTTGGCGATGGTCGGTTTGGCCATGTGTCTCCTTTGATGAAAATGATTAACGCTTCCATGATACTAAAAGCCCTGATTTTAGACGAAAACACGCTGTAGATTGGTGAATTTGTACAACAGAAATGAAAGCGCTATCATTTACAGTAGTCGAAAGACGAATATAAAGATTCGATTACAAGATAGCGTAAGGCAACGGTAGCCTGTAAACGCTGTCACGAAGTGGTGAAATTCAACATGGCAGCAAAAAACAGACGCTATGCGAACGGTGCTCGTTCGGATCGTTTAGCGATGCAGGCGAGCCGTAGTGGAACGCACGATCAGCTGCGCCGGGAACGTTTTGAACGGTTCGTCAAGCGGGCGCTCCTCAATGAGATCGAGCGTCATGCGGGCCGCCTCCTGCGCCATTTCGACAGGCGTCTGGCGCACGGTGGTCAGGCCGAGGTCGCGCGCGTAAATGCTGTCGTCGTAGCCGATGATGGAAATATCGTTCGGCACGGTGAATCCGTTGCGTTCCAGCTGGAACAGCAGCGGCACCGCGATGCCGTCTTCCTGGCAGGCGATCGCGGTCGGCATATGGTCGAGGCTGAGCAGCTGCGTCACGACTTTGCTGATGTTGTTCTTGCTTTCGTCGGTGACGAGCACGCGCGGTTCGACGCCGTTGGCTTGGCAGCACGCCATGAACGATTCGAAACGTCCCTGCACGCTGAAGTGGAGCGTCACTTCGCGGTTGGTGCGAATGTAGGCGATGTCACGGTGGCCGAGCGTCATAAGATGGCGTGCGGCAAGCTCGGATCCCTGCTTGTCGTCGATGCGCACGGCGGCGTTGAAACCTCGCTCTTCCGGCAGACTCGAGTTGATGCCGATGATCGGCACATTGACGGACTTGAGCTGCTCGATCTCGTTGGCGTCGATATCGAAGGAAATGACGATTACCGCGTCGACGTTGCGGCGCACCGGCAGCATGTCGAAGAATTCACGACGTTCCTCGATGCTCGACATCTGGTAGATGGAAATGTCGTATCCCTCGTCGTGGAAGATCTGGTTGAGGCCTTCGATGATGGATGAGCTGAACCACAGGTTGAGCCGTCCGGAAACCAGGACCGCGATGCGTAGCGCGCGACCGGTTTTCAACGCGGCTGCGGAACGTGAAATGGAGAAGTTCAGCTCGTCCGCGGCTTTCATCACCTTGTCTCGGGTGGCTTTCGACACGAGATCCGGGCGTGTGAAGGAACGCGAAACCGTTGAAATGGATACGTGCGCAAGCTGCGCTACATCTTGAATACTGCTTTTCATGTTTTTCCTTGTGACTGCTTACGTTCTAACATACTGTATTGCGACATCTTTGCAATACGTGCATTACAAACGTTTTCATTATAGCAGAAGAGGCTTAAAATGCTTGATATTGCAACGAGTTTTTATAATCAAAAACATGGCAACGTTGGTAAATTTGCGTCTCAAGACATGTAAAAATGACAACGTTTGACATTTCGTGTCATGCCGTTTATCATGACGAGTGTAAATACCGGAAAGGTGGAGAACAGAGCAGTGATCCGCTGATTCGGCCAACAATTGCAGGAATTCCGCACCGCGGTGCCGCGGTGATCGGAATGGAGAAGGAAAGAAAGCAGGCAGGCTATGATCAGCATGGCTGGCAAGGCGATACGGAAATGGTGGGCGCTGTTTGCGCTGCCAACGTTCGCCGCATTCATTATTGGATTCGTCGTTCCATTCATCATGGGCGTCTACCTGAGCTTTTGCAAGTTCACTACGGTTACCGACGCCGAGTTCGTAGGGCTTAAGAACTACACCCGCGCACTGCAGGATAAGGAATTCCTACATGCGCTGGGCTTCTCTACGTTGCTGACTATCGTTACCACGATTGTGATCAACGTGGTCGCGTTCTCCATCGCCTACATGCTCACCAAGGCGATCAAGGGATCGAACATTTTCCGTTCGGTGTTCTTCATGCCGAACCTGATTGGTGGCATCATTCTGGGCTACATCTGGATGCTGCTGCTCAACGGCATTCTCGCGCACTGGGCGCGCTCGCTGACCTATAGCGCAACGTACGGCTTCTGGGGTCTGGTCGTGCTGGTGTGCTGGCAGCAGATCGGCTACATGATGATCATCTACATCGCCGGCATGCAGTCGCTGCCGACCGACGTGCTCGAAGCGGCTTCCGTGGATGGCGCAAATGGCACGCAGACCATGTTCAAGATCATCATTCCGCTGATGATGCCGTCGATCACCGTGTGCTCGTTCCTGTGCGTGACCAACGGCTTCAAGCTCTATGACCAGAACCTCGCATTAACGAACGGCGCTCCGTCGAACATGTCTGAAGGCCTGGCGATGAACATCACCCGCACCTTCTATGGCCGCGTCGGCTGGGAAGGCGTTGGACAGGCCAAGGCAGTGCTGTTCTTCGTGCTTGTCGCGATTGTTGCGCTGATTCAGAATAAGCTGACGACTTCCAAGGAGGTGGAAGCATGATTTCCGGAGAAAAGGTCAAGCACGGCGGATTGTGGACCGTACTGTTTTCCTTGGTATCGCTGGCATGGATTTTCCCGATCGTGCTGGTGATCATCAACTCCTTCAAGCAGAAGGCGTACATTTCGCGTAACGCGTTCTCCATCCCGGCCGGCAAGGCGTTCGTTGGATTGGAAAACTATACCCGTGGCATTGAAACCACGAATTTCTTCGCCAGCTTCGGCTGGACCCTGCTGATCACGGTCGGCTCGGTGATTCTGATCTTGGTGTGCACTTCGATGTGCGCATGGTGGATCGTGCGTGTGAACAACTGGGCTGCGAAGCTGCTGTACACGCTGTTCCTGTTCAACATGATCGTGCCGTTCCAGATGGTGATGTTCACGCTTTCGAAGCTCGCCGATATGCTGAAGCTCAACACTCCGTGGGGCTTGTGCATTGTGTACTTGGGATTCGGCGCAGGCCTGGCCGTGTTCATCTTCACCGGTGTGGTCAAGGGCATTCCGCAGTCGTTGGAAGAGTCCGCAATGATTGACGGCGCTTCCGTGCCCCGCATTTTCTTCCAGATCGTGGTGCCGATCATGAAGCCGTCGATCGTGTCTGTTGCGATTCTGCAGGCAATGTGGATTTGGAACGACTACCTGCTGCCGTACCTGACGCTCGATTTGGGCAAGTACAAGACGATTTCCGTGGCTATTCAGTACCTTAAGGGCGGCTATGGTTCCGTCGATATGGGCGCTATGATGGCTTGCCTGGTGATGGCCATCATCCCGATTATTGTCTTCTACCTCATCTGCCAGAAGCACATCGTCAAGGGTGTAATGGCTGGTGCAGTCAAGGGATGATCGAAGATCATCCCTTGTGGGACAGTGCAGTGCGCTGTCCCATGCACCAGCCTGAGCGAGGCCGACAGGCCTCGCTCAGGTAGCATTGAGCCCGGCCGCAAGGCCGGGCTCTTTCATATCCGAATCAGAAAACTACTTCACATATTTACGGAACACGTGCTCGAAAATCGGCACGTGAATCATAATCATGGTGCCGTAGCCCAAAACGAGTAGCAGGAACAGGCCTTGCGGCATGTAAAACCAGCTGCCGACCAGCAGTGCGATATAGACCGCGTCGATGGCGGCCATGCCGAGCGTGTGCCCGATATTGCTCACGAATACGAAGGCGTTGCCGAGCGTGCGCCAGAACGAGTTTTCGAAGCGTGACTGCAATGCCCATATCCATTCGAATCCGATGACCCATACGATGCTCAACGCGAATTTCGGAATCAGCAGCGGCGTGATCTGCAGCACGATCCATGAGTACACGCTGATCGCCCCTGCAATGCCGAAAATCAGCCAATAGCCGGTTGCCTTTACGAAGTTTGACCGG
>OGLX01000548.1_pt1 | contig 25357 bp, 28 predicted proteins | sample 1572821 | NCBI WGS metagenome assembly OGLX01 (sample SAMEA2581908, study PRJEB24529) | metagenome | biome: Human gut stool | place: China | collected 2011 | reverse complement strand
TTACACGTCCGAAAACTGAATTAGATTCTATGAGTAAAAGAAAACTTACCACCAAATTCGAAGAAGAACCCCAAAAAATCATTTCGATCTTCCATCTTACACCCTCTGTTTTTCAGGCAATACTTCGGATACCCTACTGATAGCCAATAGTATATCATTAGTTCTTTATTTAAATTTGCTCTAAAAACAAGATGCCTGAAAGAAGAATTAGAGAAAAACACGGTAATTGACTGGTTAATAGAAACGTATGTCTTTTAGTGTCTTTGGATGCCGAGTAGCGAAATAGCAAGAAAAAGCGGATTAGTACAGACTTTCCGTTTCTAAACCGTTACCCGTTCCAATAGACGAAAAACAGGGCAAACTGGTGACGTTAAACGTCTGGTTATAGCGTTGTTTGTCTGTGGTTTACATTGTTCAAATAACTCATATTGAAAGTAATTTTACGAACTTAAAATGTGAGCGTTATGAACAACGAACTAAAGGTGTCCTTCTACCTCAAACGAGAGGGGAACACAGAAAGAACAGAAACAAGTCCCGATGCCGTTTACCCGATTGTGGGTAAAATCATCATCGGTAACACCATCGCACAATTCGGCTCAAAGCTGAAAATTGAAGAACGACTTTGGAATGTAAAATCAGGTCGGGCAATCGGCAAAAGCCGTGTTGCTGTTGAGTTCAACAGAGAGATTAATAAAATTAATCTCTCCATACACACGCACTACAAGGACATTTTAAAGCGGACAGGAAAAGTAACCGCTATCGAAGTGAAGAACGCCTTTCAAGGAATTGCCACAGCACAAAAAACGCTCCTTGCTTTATTCGGTGAAATGATGGAAGACTTTAAAGGAAGAATAGGCACAGACCGGGCACAGTCTACCTACAAGCAGTATGAAGTCCTTTATAAACAGCTTAAACAGTTTCTTCGGGAAGAATACCGTGTAGAGGATATTCCCCTGACAGAGTTAGATTTGCCTTTTATCGAAGCGTTGAATTTCTTCTTTCGGGTAAAACGCAGGATGAATCCGAGAACCGTTAAGGCTCGGATTGTCTTGTTAAACAAGGTAATACGTTTAGCGTTGCATCGGAGAATTATTACCCGTGCGCCTTTTGACGGTTTTGAATTGGAAAAGACCGAGCTTAAAAACAAATCACTCACCAATGACGAACTGAATTTGTTAATGAAAACTTCCCTTAAATCAGATACACAACGGTTTATCCGTGATATGTTCCTATTCTCGACCTTTACCGGATTAGCTTATGCAGACTTGCATAAACTTTCTTGGAAAGATATTATTACCGAAGACGATGGTAGCTTTTGGATTTCAGCCAACAGGCAAAAATCACATACGGAATTTAATGTAAAACTGTTGAATATCCCTATTCAAATCATGGAGTACTACAAGGGGCTTGCTCCCGATGGAAAAGTATTTCCTCCTATGAGTTTGGGGCAGGTCAACGTTGGTTTAAAACGAATAGCAAGGAACTGCGGTATTAATCGGGCTTTATCCTTCCATCAGGCAAGGTACACTTTTGCTTCTCAAATTTGCCTCTCGCAAGGCGTTCCGATTGAGAGTGTCAGCCGGATGTTAGGACACAAGCATATCCAAACTACTCAACGCTATGCACGTCTTAACAATGAGAAGATAGATAACGATATGCGGCAACTATCTGCACGCCTTACTACTAAATTCAATTTTTAATAATTTAAAATACAGATATTATGCAAAGCAATAGAAGCACTTTCGCTATACTCTTTTACCTGAATACCAGCAAAAAGAAAAAATCCGGCAACTGCCCCATCATGGGGCGTATCAGCGTGGACGGTAAAAGCTCGGCTTTCAGTACAGGTTTAGAGTTATCTCCTGAAAAATGGGATGCCAAACAGGGAATAGCCATAGGCAAATCAAAGGAAGAAACAACTATCAACAAGCAGATAGAAAACTATCGGGCTGAACTTGTCCGCCACTATAAAACCTTACTGGAAAACAAAAGCTACCTTACTGCTGAAATCCTGAAAAACGCTATCAAAGGAATTGGCATTAAACAAAACAGCTTAATACAGGAGTTTGCAGCCTTAGTTGAAGAGAAACGGCAGTCTGTCGGCATTTTGATAGTAAAAACCACCTATACACATCTTTATCGTGCTTATCTACATTTAAAAGAGTTTTTGGTGTACAAATACGGGGTAACGGATATTCCGTTTACCCAAGTTGATTTCGATTTTATAGAATCGTATGTTTACTATCTAAAAGTCAATTTGCAATTAAGCGCAAGCACAACCAACAATACAATAAAACCATTACGTCGGGTTGTAATGCGAGCCTTAAACAGAGGTTGGATGTATCAAGACCCGTTCTTTGGTTATCGTCCGCAGCGGATAACAATTACACGGAAATGGTTATCTATAGATGAAATAGAACGATTGATGCAAGTGGACATGAAACATGAGAGTGCCAATTTCATCCGTGATATGTTTCTGTTTTCAACCTTTACGGGACTTGCTTACGTGGATTTAAAAAACTTACGGCATGATAATATTGTACGGAAAGAAGATGGTAAACAATGGATTGTCCTAAACCGCCAAAAGACCGGAAGTGTATCTTATATTCCACTACTTGATATTCCGTTACGGCTTATCGAAAAATACTGGGACACTGCTTTTGCTGGTTTTGGTGGAAGAGTGTTTAGGCTATGCACAATAGAAAATGCTGAAATTCAGTTGAAAAAGATAGCAAAAGCAGCCAAAATTGATAAACGACTGACCTACCACATGGCAAGACATAGCTATGCAACCCTTTGTCTTTCGATGGGTGTTCCAATAGAAACGATTAGCCAAACACTGGGACACCGAAGTATTTCCACTACTCAAATCTATGCGGATATAACCCGTACTAAGATTAATGAGGACATGACGAACCTTGCGAATCGGATTGAAGGAAAATATAAGCTATTTGAATAAAGAAGATTAACACTTAAAATATACATAATTAATCAAGGCTCGTCATATGAAAAAAAAGGGAGAGTACAAGTTTAACTCTCCTCTTTTTCTCTGTATTGTCTTTGTTGCAAACAATTACCATTTCCTAACACCTCTTACGGTGTCGTTAATCCTGTCAATAATATCTCCACCTGATAATTCAGATTTTAAATTGAGAAGATATGATTTAGGATTATTCTTTAATTCTAATTTTTCTTTTCTCACAGAATTGGCGGCTGATAACAAGCCAAATATAATCCCTCCTGCTACAACGAAAGGTTTTCCATTATCAGGAATATAATCGCTAAATGATGAAATAGTCGTTGGTAAAGAAATAGTTAGAAACTTATTAATAGTTTCTATTTTATGTGCATTGTACAATTTTTCTAAATTCCTTGTTTCGTTAAGGATTAATTTTGAATGATGATGTAAGGCATCATTTAATGAATTAGCATTATCAATACCAATTACGGTATCTGATAATGTTGAAATCTCATTAAAAAAAGCAGTTCTTTCACCATCATACTTTCTACGAATTTCTAATATTTTATCAAGAGAAACATTATTGATATTTTTAGGTACAATTGTTTCAATTAGCAAATTGCCTAATTTGTACTCAAATTGATTATTATAATCGGAATTTATTGAAGATTCAAAACAAATTGATGCCGAAAAAGATAAATCTATATCTGTAACAATTGGTAAAGAGTTGTTTTTAGAAATGCTCTTTGCAAAATAAGTCATGTAAAGTAAACCTATCTCATTATCTATTTTAATCCAATCTTCCCATTCATTTCGTCCAGGTATTGCAAGTCCAATATCAAATAAATATTCTTTCAACCTAGTATCCATTTTCTCAACATGAATGTATGAGCCATTTGTTTGTACCAATTCAGAAAAAAATCTTCTTCGATTTTGGAAATCTCTCCTATATTGTCTGTGATGATATTCTCGCTCAGAATATCTATCATGAAAAAATCTATTAGATTCAAGGATTGGCTTCAACTCTCGACTAAAATCATGAAATGTATGAGATATATCCCAGCGTTCAGGATAGTAATCATTTATAAAACCTGATTCTTCTTTAATCTTGATAATATCTTCACTATCCATTGGCTCTATAGATTGTGGAACTATTCTTGATATGTTATCCCAAAATAACAAAGCGTGTTTAACCCAATTTTTATTTGTTAAATTAATGTACGGGTAATAGAGGGCATGTCCAAAACTCATAATTTTATATTTTTAGTTGATTTCATTCTGCAAGAATCACTGTTACAAAGATATACATAAAAATATAAAAACATCATTTTCGTATTTGAATATTTGTGGTACATCCTATTTTTGTTGTCATCCCTAATGTATATTATCAATAGATACTTTTTGTTTTTCAATAGTCATAATTTCGATTTAAAGATTAGCTTAGATTCTTATGCATCCCTGCCACTATAAAAAAGGGATTAGAGACATTAGTTATTGAGGAATCAATACCATAATTCAACCACATATACATATTTTTTTCCTTTTTTCTCTGATAAACATCTCACATATGGAGAGAATAAATAAGGCAACACTTTTTGGAAATTTACTCTTTTGAGGAACGAGAAAGGAAGAAATTTTCAAAAACCGCTTGCGGCTCGGTGTTGCCGTTTTATTCTTGGAATATACCTTTGTGTTCAGAGAAATGAAGGATTTATTAAATTATTCCATTGAAAAATAATTCATTAGGTCGTTTACCGTTATTGTAAAATTCTCTCCATCAATGGAACAAAAGCCTAACTTCTTGGCAAAAGCATCGCTTTTTTCGTTGGCACATTCAATTCCTATGTATCTGAATCCATATTTTAAGGCTATTCTTGTCAAGAATCGGAGAAAGTGCGTACCGTGTCCTATCCGCTCTTTACTGAATCCCAATCGGGCAATGATAAGACAATCAGGTGGAAATAGGCTTTTAATCTTTCTGACACGCAAATACAGGTCTATACGGCTATTCCTTCGGGTGGTGATAACATTGTCTATCGTCAGGCAGACAAGTGATTTACGATACCTGAAACGTTCCATCAGATAGCGGTCTATGTCGGCTCTTAGTTCTTCATATTCAGTCATCGTCTAATCCCTTTCTTCTTTTTACGTTTCTGTGCTTGTAATTCTTCTACTGGTGTAGCATTATTATTGCCATCTCTCAATGAGAAGATAGATAATACAGAATCGCCACTACCGTTATTTTGATGGTTGTAAGAATGTTTTTCATCTGCCTTGCTATCAAGGTTGCAAGAAATATTGTTTTCTTTTTCACTGGATTGGAATACATCTTTTTTATTTTCGCCAGTAAAATATTGTTTTGGCTCTTTCAACTCCTGCTCCTGCATTCTCAGTTTATCGTCAATGCTTCCGTTCTTCATCGTGTTGGAATACTCAAACGATTCTGATAATTGGCGATTATAGCCGAACAATCTATCAAAGCCCTGTTCCGCTTTTTGGAACAGGTTCACACGGTCAAAGCCGCCTTTTATTACTCCGTTCTTGGTGTTTTTGTGGTTGGTAAGCGGTGATAGCTTCTTTTTGTTGGTTTGGTCTTTACGGCTGACAATCAAATGACAGTGCATATTCAGTTCGTTATTGGAACGGCTACGGTCAAAATGTATCTTCCCGTAAAACTTTATATCCGCTTCGGATAGTCCTTTGTTGAAGTTCTTAGCATATTCAGGAATAAACACTTCTCGAACATACCGTTTCATGGCTTCGGCTTTCTCCTGTTCGGTGTTCCCCATTGCCCGAAGCTCGCTTTCCGATGGGCTGACATGGATAGCGAAAAACTTAGCATCTGTTTTCAGTAATTGCCAGATATTGCTATCTATATCCTTAATAACCTTTGATTTGTAGATGTTATCATCCGTCAGGTTGAAAAAGCCATCGGTATAGATACCTTTTTCCATTCGTTCCAAATCTTCATGCTCCAAATATGAAGCTAATTGTCGGCTGCTTCCTGCATTGTTATATGTGCCACCCGATGGTGGGGCAAAATCTATATGCATGGCTTTATGTATTTATCAGATTGATGATCTCTGCTCTTAAGTTCTCTTTTCGTTTGCTATCCATCACACCGCAAGCGGATAACTCTGAATAGAGTTGTATCAGGTGAAACAACTTTTTATAATCCCGTTGGTGTATCTGGTAAAGTGCGTTAATCTGTTTGGACTGACTATTTATCACATTGGCATGATTGCCGAACTGTTCGCTTAACTTTTTCAGCACGGCTGTTTGTCTCTCCTGACTGACTTCCAATTGAGAGAGAATAAGAGTTTCCAAAGTTTTGCTGATAGTATCAAAACGCAAAGCGATAGAATTTGTAGCTCGTATCATCGGATTTAGTTGTTCTTCCTCGTAGTGTCGGATGAAGCGGATTATATCATCCTGCCGTTTGTTTATCTTCGCCAGTTCCGATTTTACGGATTCCGGTGCTTCCGATGGATTGATACATGCTTTATCAATATAGACAAATGCCAGCCTGACTATTTCCCCTTTTTTCAGCGAATAGCGTTTGCAGAGTTTATCTATTAGCTTTCCTGTCTGTCGGTCTATCCCGATGGTGGTAAGCGTGGATATATTACTGGTCTTATCCATGATTATAACTTTTTTATAAGGAAAATGAGATTTATCCAGTTGATTATAAGCAAAATACAATTTAGGCTTATAATCACTGTTATAAACGGTTACGAATGTAACCCATTAAAGCCGAAGGCTTTGCCCCGCAGGGCAAGAGGGAGAACAGGACAAAGTCCAGTTCCCTCTTGCTTCATTTAGCGAAACGAGCCGAGCCATAGGGCGAGGCGGTTTCTGCTAAATGGGGAGCGATGACACTTCATCAGGCGACAATATTACCCGTCTTGTTTTGCGGTGGTTTGCTTATCAAGTTGGTTTTCCTTTTTGAACCGTTCGTAAGTCTTACAATCGGCATTTTCTTGAATAAATGCCCGAATGTCGGCTGCACGGTAATAGGTCTTGTGGCTTATCATAAAGAAAGGAAGTTTGCCACTTGCCCGATACCGTTGCAGGGTTCGGAAAGATACTTTTAGCAAGAAAGCTAAATCCTGATTGTCGAGTATCTTATCATTTTCGTCCAGTACCTTGTCGGTATTAATAAGGGATTTCAGGTCTTGCCCGATTTCGGAGAGTTTTTTTGATAGCCGTTCCATCCACTTGTCGAAGTTTTCGTTGTCTATATACATTTTGCTTCATTTTTTAGTTCAACATTATTATTTTCAATCGATTGATGAAGCAAAATTCGGCAAATGAGTGTAAATAAGTTAGGGGTATACTACTGGTACACCCCCATAAATAGTTGCTAAATTGTTGATTTACAAATAACCTTTCTTCTTACTTTCTTCGATAATAGCTTTACGAAGTGTATCTAAAAATTCAGTTAATTTGGATGGCTTACGCTTAATAACGCTTTCATGCTTCTTGTGAACATCCCCCAATTTGATATTGAAGAGATATTCAAAAGCTCGTCCGATTTCGGTTAGTGGTGATTCTGTCCCGTTGTGGGTAACCACTCGTTTAGATAGGAATAGCCCACTAACCATTTCCATGATTTCAACGAGGTTGGTTTCATCAGTGAGATAAAGCGGTGAAAGTGGAAAGCTGTTTTTTCGATTTTGGAACTGAATCGGATATTTGATACGCATATTAAGTATGCGGATTTCTGTATTTATAACTTCTATTGCTTCATCAACAAGCAATAGCAAAGCATTTTTCCCCCTGCTCAAACTGCACCCGATGCGATTTGAGCCTGTTTAATCCAAAAGAGAAATAGCGTAACAATACGGCATAGTTCTGTTCACTTATAGCAATGCTTGCCAATTGATTGGCAAGTTCTTGCAATGCAGCCGCAAAATCATTTACAACAAATCCTTCCTGTGAGTATTCTGACAATAGTCGGAAAAATCTCAAATCTAATAAGTCTTTCATAATTGATACATTTATAAATTCATAATATGGTATTTTTGTAATGTGCCTATATTTGCCATATAAATCTTTAAGACTTATTTTTGTGCGCAAAGGTAAAGACTGAAAACAACAAAAGCCTTGAAAAAATTCAAGACTTTCACTGACAGCTCTAATAGAATGAATTTTATACTTTATTCATTGGAGTATATTTTAATCCATCTGTTTCCTGTTCTTCTGAAGTTTTTGAAAAGCCTAAACTTTCATAGAACTTCACAGCGTATGACGATGAATTGACAGTTATCTGCATTTGAGATTGATTGGCATAGACAGAATCAAATAATTGTCTACCAATACCTCTGCGATGAAACTTTGGGTATATGAAAAACAATGAGATATGAGAACCTCCGTTCTTAGTTCCAATAATGCCAATAAGAGTTTCATTGTCAAATGCCCCGAATATGCAAAGCTCATTCATTAGTTCATCATTATGAATAAAACTCTTGAATGTTTGTAGCCCATTTATATCAAAATCGGCACTTCCACACTCAATAAATACTTTGAGTGCCAAAGCGATTGCCTTTTCGTATTCGGAATTATTTAGTTGTCGAATATTTATATTTATTTTATTATTAAAAACTTGTAAGAACTCCATTTACATATTGTTTTAATAAGTTTTTGATTTTCAATGTAATTTTGTCCGTATTTCAACCAACGGTTGCGAAACTTTTGAATTTGGTGCAGGGGAATAGATGGCATTGATAGGAAGCAATGCGTTATACCTATTCCAATACAACACAAGTGAAACGTTTTATATTTATCGCAGTGAGTTTTGTTTATCTCTGCTTCCAGACATGGCTTTTTATCTCTCGTATATGTAGGGCAACCATCACAAAATACGCCACAAACAGGAATATGACCGTTATAAGATTTCATTTGCTGAGTTTCTTTGCCATCCAAAAATTGGTGAGAGAAAGCAGATTTGCTTTCCGTTTTTGTTCCTCCTCTACTATATAACCTTTTTTTTCAAAGAATGGGCGGGCTGTTAAACTTACTTCTGATGTAATCCGTATGAGTCCTGTTACAGTTGCATACCGTTCTATTTCATTTAGAAGTATCGTAGCAATACCTTTACCTTGAAAATTTTTATGAACAAACATGGAATGCAAATAGCCTTGTTGAGTAATGGATGCAAAGCCGACAATCTGTGACTGTTGATTAGTTGCTACAATAAAATAATGTGTCTTAATCATTCCTTTTATATGGGAAAGGTCGTTTCCACACGATGCCCAATCTTCCACTTCTGCTTTTGAATAATCACGCTTGTTTATATTGAGGACTGTATCTTGAAATAAGTCTTTGAGTTCAAGGGCATCAGACGGTTGGGCAATTCTAATCGTAAAGAAATCTGTATTCATATTTTTAAGTGCTAAAACGTATATTTGCTTCTCTGAATCATTATTAAATACATCTCCTGTGAAATCTCCAAATTTGTGGATAATATTAAATCCTGCCTGTTTCAGATATGAATCCAACTCTTGTGGGAAAAACAATCGCATATCAAGATTTTGAATTGAATGGAACTCGCTGTTTATAAAGTAGTGCCACTCAATACGGTTTATTTGGGTTGCACTCTCATAACGCATTGTCTGTTTTATCAAGATGTTCCGACCATCGTCCGTTTTATATTCAGCAATTACAGTTTGCCCCTTTTCGTTCTTGACAATATACTGAATGTTGGGATTAAAGCAATCAAATAGAAACAAGCCTCCGTCTTTAAGATGTCTTTTTACACTCTCTAACGCCTTGAACAAATCTTCGTTTGTGTATAAATGGTGGATGGAGTTAAACGGAATAAAGATAAAGTCGAATCGCTCTTGCAAGTCAAGTGTTCTAATATCTGCCTCAATAAAATTAATTCCGAGCCCTGTTTTAATAGCTTTCGCCTGCGCTAGTTCGAGCATTGACGGGGTGTAATCTACACCGCAAATATTATATCCCTCCTGTGCAATTGGAATCGTAAGCCTACCCGTACCACAGCAGAGTTCAAGTATGCGAGCATCTTTATTAGTTGGCAACCACTTTTTATAGAATTGCAAATCAGAGAGAGAGGTATTTAACCCATCATATATATTTGCGTCATAAATCAGTTCGCCAACTTTGTAATCTGTAGTCATTACCATTACCACTTATTTGTATATTTATCATTATTAACCCATTCTGTTTTAAGTTTCGCATAAATTATATCATCCACCCATTCTTCATGCAGGTAGTAACTTTTTTTAAAATGGGCTTCTTTTCTAAATCCTAGCCGTTCTATTAACCGGATAGAAGCTGAATTTCTCGGATCGATTGAGGCTATAACCCGATGTTTATTCAAAGTTCCAAATAGGAAATCTACCATTCCATTTAATGCTTCTGTGGCATATCCTTGCCTTTTATAATCTTTATGCATTGTACATCCTATTTCAGCCTGCATATTTTCGTGATTGGTAAAGATAATCCCCATATCACCAATCAACTTTTCTTCATCAGTATAAATAATGGCAAACTGAAAACATATATTTGCAACATCCATTATCTGTGGCATATTGCTAATATAATCACGGACTTCTTCGACAGAATCAGGAAACCATCCCTGATATTTATTTTCCTCTAAGTCAGAACGGTAAGAAAAAATACTTTCTGCATCTTCCGATTCAGCGAGCCGTATGGTTAACCTTTGGGTTTTAATGGGGTATTTCATATATATTTTAACTATCTCTATTATGAAAAAGGCAAAGTTCTATAATTTGAAGCGGAAAATCCTTGAATTATTTCAAGAGTTTCATTTTTGCAGTAATTTTCTTCGGATATGGCTTACTGTTTCGGGAGTAACATTAAGAAAGGATGCAATATTCTTCAGAGGAACTATTGATTTTAAGTCTGGACAACGTTTCATCAACTTTACATAGCGTTGTTCAGGCGTATCACAGTAAAAATCCAATAAGCGTTTATATATCATCTCAAATAATGCCTCTGCTGCTAATCTTCCAAAACGTTGAGCATTTATATCATTTTCATAATATTCAAGCAAGTCCTTATAGGGTAGTACATAAATTGTACAATCAGTTAGTGCTATTATATTAACCAACGACTGCCCTCGTTTTACAAGAGAAGAGTAATCACAGACAAATTCATTTTCAAAAGAATATCCAACAATGTGTTCACAACCATCATCCCCAATGCACGTATAATGAAATACACCACTTTTAACCCATGCTACATATCGGGACGTTTCATGTTGTCGCACAAAATATTCCCGTTTTTTTAATATGTGTTGCTCTCCATTCTCTTTTATTAGATCTATTATCGGATTATAATCAAGTTGCTCTATATATAAATTGAAATTAGCCATATAACTATCTTGTTTTCAACAAAGATACGTATAAATGGAGTAATATTTATTAAGAATGATTATCTTTGTGGTAGAGTTATTTGAAACAATGGAAAAATACAGCAAACTAAAGAAGTTGGCTCGTTTCTATATCGTTACCCATTGTTATACTCTTCTTCTTCAAAAATCTATTATTCAATAGATTACCATCACATTTCTTGTTTCCTATTATATCATTTTATTTTCCTTAATACCTTTTCTATTTACGCTTCTTTCTTTATCTCAGCCCGGGTACGGAGGCCCATAAGCCCGCATGCCTGTGTCCATGAGCCCGAATATGCGGGCTTATGAGCACAGGCATGCGAACCCGGATAAGGATGCCGTTCTTTTTCATAAAAGACTTAATCATATCACATTGCACACAAAGCGATGTAACGCTACTCAACAAGTCTTGACCAAAGATAAAACGATATCCCCTCCTTCGGTGAAACAAATAAACCTTATTTAAATACCTTGACCCGGGTATCCAAATCTTTAAAATCTTTATCGCCAGGTCCCTGTACCGGAAGTCCAAACGGCATTTCGGCAATCAGATGCCACTCTTCAGGCAAATGCCAGGTATGGCGTACTTCTTCATCGATCAGCGGATTGTAATGTTGCAAAGAAGCTCCGAAGCCGACATCTTCCAACATCGTCCATACAGCCAGCTGATGCATCGCAGAAGTCTGCAGCGACCACCCGGGGAAGTTATCCTTATAACTGCTGAATGCTTCCTGCAATCCCTTAACGACCGACTGATCTTCGAAGAATAAAACAGTTCCGTATCCGCTTGCAAAAGAGTTGTCGATTTTGGCTTCCGTCGTTTTAAAAACTTCCGGTGGGACGATCTTTCGCAATGTTTCTTTTACGATATGCCATAATTTCTTATGATTCTCACCCAGCAATAGCACTACACGAGTCGATTGAGAGTTGAAAGCAGAAGGCACATGAGTGACAGCTAAATTGACAATCCGCTCTATTTCCTCATCAGAAACCGGAGACTGGTTTGTTATCGAATAATAGGTCCTTCTGTGTTTGAGGGCCTCTTCGAAGGATTTTTTCATAAAAATACTCCTTTCTTTATTAGATTGATTCTTTTAAATTAAAACAACTGACAAACGAAAGTTGTTCGGTAATGGAATATATTCGTACCTTTACCACCCGATAAGTTGAAATATCAAATATGGGCAAACAAAAATTTTACGTTGTATGGGATGGAGTCACTCCTGGTATTTATACCTCCTGGACCGAATGTCAGCTTCAGGTGAAGGGATATGACAGTGCCAAATATAAATCTTTTGATAACCGGGAGGAAGCAGAACGAGCTTTCGCTGCATCACCTTATGCTTATATTGGTAAAAATGCAAAGAAAAAAACAACCGGACCTTCCACTGAGATGCTACCGGCAGCAGTCATAGAAAACAGCCTCGCTGTGGACGCTGCATGCAGTGGCAATCCGGGCCCGATGGAGTATCGTGGTGTCCACGTGGCAAGCCGGCAAGAAATTTTTCATTTCGGCCCGATGAAAGGTACCAACAATATCGGCGAGTTTCTGGCACTCGTACACGGTCTTGCTTTGCTGAAGCAGAAAGGGTTCGACATGCCAATCTATAGCGACAGTGCAAACGCAATCAGTTGGGTGAAACAAAAAAAATGCAAGACGAAACTCTCTCGTACGGCAGAAACTGAAGCCCTGTTTGTATTGATAGAACGCGCAGAAAAATGGCTTAAAGAAAATAAGTATACCACTCCCATATTGAAATGGGAAACCAGAGAATGGGGAGAAATCCCGGCAGACTTCGGAAGAAAATAGACTCTAAAACTTCTTCAATAAAAATGATGGATTAATCCGGAAATAGACTCCGACAGAAAAACTGGTAGTGCTACCGGGAGAAGTTAATTCTCCATTGGCACTCCGCATTGTCCCCGGGAAAAACTGATATGCATCGGCCTTCAATCCCAATGCATAATGCTTCCCGAACATGCGGGAATACTCTATCGAACAGAACAGAGTTTGCGGTTTATCATAAGTTATACCCTCTTTCTTGGTAGATACTGTCCGAAATAGGGAATTCCAAACATCGTAATGAAATCGTTGCAGATCCAATGCCCCATCTTTACGCGGAAGTTGCCCAAATCAACAAAAGCACTACTATAGACTCCAATGCCCTTATGATAAGGCCATAACTCACCTTTCTGTTGATAATAACCGGCAGCATCAAGTTCTACATTAACACGCTTCAAGATCCGGTGATCGATGTTCCACGTCACTCCTGCCCCTACGGCACCGTTCATCAACGTTTGTACTGAACTCTCACGAATCGTGTCGATCTCGCCTCCGCGATGTTGCGCCAATATTTGCAAAGGAATATAGCAATGGAAAGTCGAAGAAGGGGCATTCAATTTGAACCGTGTAGATAATCCGACAGTAAAAGCTTCCTGATGAGTATCGTCCCGAAAGATAAAACTCTGCCAATCAATCCAAGCATCCAGATCGATCCTGGGAGCACCTGCCAATACCTGAAAACCCGTCTCCGGATCGGCAGTCAAATTCAGCTCCGGATTATACAAAGGCGCAATCAGTCCATGATTGGAGCCTCCATATATATTCCCTAAAATCAAGTCTACTGATTTCATCGATATTTGTGCCCGGAAAAAAGGCAAAAGATGAGCGCCTTTCTGATATTGTTCACCCTTCCACAGTGCTATGTCTTGATAAGAAACACTCGGATATCGATAAGCCCCACTAAACCATAACATATGGACTCCTCCTTCCAACTTGATATTCTTCAAAGGATAATATACAAATTTGGGTTGTATCCAGAGTCCCGGCAATGAATAGCCTTTTATCGCTGTACCGGCAAATTCATTGTCTTTGAAAAAGCTGATATTGTCCAACTCCAGAAGAAGTTCTCCTTTTCGTTCGGGGCTTATTTTATAATCGGTACGGCAAACTCGCTCTACCAGTTGTGCCTTTGCGGGGATAACTCCTCCTATAAAAACCAATACTAAAAGGCATCTACATAAATATTGCCATTTTTTTGTCATGTCTATAGTGACTGCATATCATTCAGTCGTTTATAATATCCGTTTTTAGCCAATAATTCTTCGTGTTTTCCGCGCTCTACAATTTCCCCTTCATACAGCACACAAATTTCATCTGCATTTTTGATGGTAGAGAGGCGGTGGGCAATAGCAATCGTCGTACGTGTTTTCATCAAACGCTCCAGCGCTTCCTGTACCAAACGCTCTGACTCAGTATCCAAAGCGGAAGTAGCCTCGTCAAGAATCAAAATGGGAGGATTCTTCAAGATGGCACGGGCTATGCTGATGCGCTGGCGTTGGCCCCCGGAGAGCTTGCTGCCCCGGTCACCGATATTAGTATGGTAACCGTCTTCTTTCTCCATGATAAAATCGTGTGCATTGGCTATTTTGGCAGCCTCAATCACCTGCTCCATAGTCGCGTTCTCAACGCCGAAAGCAATATTATTGAAGAATGTATCATTGAACAAAATAGCTTCCTGATTGACATTTCCTATCAGGCTGCGCAAATCAGAGATACGAACATCCTTGATACTGACTCCGTCTATAGTAATCGTCCCTTCCTGCACATCGTGATAGCGTGGCAATAAATCTACCAACGTAGACTTTCCTGAACCGGACTGCCCAACCAAAGCAACGGTTTTACCCTTGGGTACAGTCAGGTTAATATGTTGAAGTACTTCTTTCTTCCCATCATAACTGAAAGAAATATCTTTGAACTCGACTTGCTCTTCCAACCCATTCAACGGTTTCGGGTTCGGAATCTCCACAATCTTATTTTCTGCTTTCAGTATCTTATCGACACGCTCCATAGAAGCCAGTCCCTTAGGGATATTATATCCGGCTTTCGAAAATTCCTTCAAGGGATTGATAACGCTATAAAGAATTACCATATAAAAGATAAATGTAGGAGCATCAATGGAAGAGTGATTTCCTAATATCAGTGATCCGCCAAACCACAATACAACCACAATAAGCAATGTGCCCAAGAATTCACTCATCGGATGTGCTAATGCCTGACGCATGGCAACCCTATTGGTAGCATCACGAAACTCATTACTGCATTCCGTAAAACGATTTATCATTTTTTGCTCGGCGATAAAAGCCTTAATAATACGGAGTCCCCCCAAAGTTTCTTCAAGTTGAGACATCGTATCACTCCATTTAGCCTGCGCCTCAAGTGATTGCCTCTTTAATTTTTTACCTACTTTACCCATGATCCATCCCATACCCGGAACCACTAACAATGTAAACAAAGTCAGTTGCCAACTGGTGATAATCAACGTTCCAAAATACATGACAATCAGAATCGGATTCTTGATCAACATATCCAATGAACTTGTAATCGAGTTTTCAACCTCACCCACATCACCACTCATACGGGCAATGATGTCTCCCTTGCGCTCTTCTGAAAAGAAACCCAATGGTAAACTCATCACTTTAGAATAAACCATGATGCGGATATCACGAACGACTCCCGTACGCAAAGGAATCATCACTGCGGAAGAAGCAAAATAGCACGATGTTTTCAATAAAGTCATGAATGCCAGGAACAAACCCAAAAACAGCAATGTAAGAGAAGGACCGTTTATTTCAATCATCCGAGTCACATAATAATAGAAATTATTCACAGCGATGTCCTTCAAGCCCTCTCCCGCAGCATCCCAAGGAATAAACTCATAGACTTTATTGTCCATCTTGAAAAGAATCTGAAGAATCGGAATCAATAAAGTAAACGAAAATATATTAAAAACAGCCGACAGCAAGTTTAAGAATACAGCCCATCCCAGAAATTTCTTGTAAGGCGACACAAACCGCCGCATGAGTTGAAAGAATTCCTTCATTATATCTTATTTATGTTTAGGGCACAAAGATAACAGAAAATCTTTAGTGAATTTATAAATCATCGCATAAACCTACACTATATTTCTTACTTCAAGCCCAATAACTAACATTTGTTATCGAAATAATAACCAATATATTAAAACAGATCATTCCATTTTCAATCACTCTCCACCACAAAAGCTATCCCCCTATTAATTCCGATCAAAGTCACATATAGCAAAAATTATAACTCGCCGACAAGAACAAACAGTGCTGTTACACTTACATTTAGACCCCAATTTAGTTTTAGAACCTCTAAATATTATAAAAGTATCCCACTTTTCTCCATTTTTTAGTAACATTCTAATATAAACGTTCTATCTTTGCACAAACTATATAAAATATAGAATATAGCAATTACCTAAACCTGCTTAAAAGAATGGAAGTAAATAAACCTCTGCCGCTTATTAGCATCATTGTGCCTATATACAATATAGCAGAATATGCTTCTGAATGCATACAATCCTTAATCAACCAGACCTACAAAAATATTGAAATCATCTTGGTAGATGACGGCTCAACCGATCATTCGCCTGTTATCTGCGATGAATTTGCCGAACAAGACGAACGGATTAAAGTTATCCATAAAAGAAACGGAGGACTCAGCGATGCACGTAATGCAGGGTTAGACGTGGCTACGGGAGAATACATCGGTTTTGTTGATGGCGACGACTGGGTTGATGAGGATATGTACGAGACTCTATATCACTTGATATACGAACATCAAGCTGATATTTCAATTTGTACACACTATACAGAACTGCCCAACAGAACAAAAGTAAAATATAAATCAAAAAAGACAAAGATTTTTAGTTCTCAAAAAGCAATAGCGACTTTAATTGAAGACAAAATAATCCAAAATTATATCTGGGAGAAACTATTCAAACGTGAATTGTTTACAGAACTCCGTTTTCCGGTAGGATGGAGTTTTGAAGACATAGCTTTATGTTATAAAATATTTCATAAAGCCCGGAAAATCGTTTTATTGCAGACTCCTAAATACCATTATCGGACCCGACCGGGCAGCATTACAAACAGCGCACGTAATCCGCTCAAAGAGTTTCAATATTTGCAAGCGTTACATGAGCAATTTCAGTTTGCTGCCGAAAATAACATAAAAGTAAGGAAGCCCAAAAAGTTGGTTCAAAAAACGTTTCATTTTATTAATCACATTATTATTTTGCCGCCTTCTTCGTTAAAGAAGAAGTATATCAATGATGCTTTCGAAATAGCACATACTTATGATTATTTAAGGAATTGGGAAATAGGAGTTGCAGCCACCCTAAGACGCTTTTTCGTATATAATTATTTTAATGCGTATGCCTCAGTAATTATCACCTACAGAAAATATATTCCGGCAAGAACGGTAAAATCGACAACAGAATTCTTCTTTGTAAGACGAGTGGCAACCTCTTTGGCTACGGCTATGAGATCAATTCTTTATATCTAAACAATAAGAGCAATATAAAAGTCCTTTATTTCAAAATAAGTATTACATTTGTATCATCCTCACCTTGGAAGAAGCTGTAACATAAAGCTTTTTCCGGTTTTAAATAATAACTGAACTAAGATGAAAACAACTCTTATTATCTCTACTTACAATCGACCGGAGGCTTTGTCCGTATGCCTGGACAGTGTTCGTTTCCAAACCGTTATGCCCGACGAGGTCATTGTTGGCGATGATGGCTCCACTTCAGAAACCAAAGATTTAATAGAGTCTTTCAAAAAAGATTTTCCGGTGCCTCTTATACACTTATGGCAAGAAGACAAAGGTTTTCGCTTGGCTATGATGCGCAACAAGTCTGTTGCGGCAGCAACAGGAGATTATATCATTGAAATAGATGGAGATATCTTCCTCCACAACAAATTTGTAGAAGACCACAAACGATTAGCGAAACCAGGACATTATTTGAGGGGAACCAGAGTGAATCTGGGGCAGAAACTAACAGAAGAAATCTGTAAATCAAGAGTAAACCGAAGAATTTATCCTTGGACAATCGGTATACAAAACAGGGCTGAGACAGCAATTCACTCTACACCGGTTTCTAATTTCTTTGCTGACAGATACAAAAAGAACGTATCTTCCGGACTGGGATGCAACATGTCTTTCTGGAGATCCGATTTTCTGGCAATTAACGGATATGATGAATTTTTTGAAGGCTGGGGAAAAGAAGATGATGATCTGACTCACCGTTTACAACGGAAAGGCTGCAAAAAACGTTCTTTAAGGTTCGCCGGCATCGTATATCATTTGTGGCATGGACACGAAAGCATGGAAAGTGACCAGAAGAATGCAGAATATTTCCGGAAAAACAATGAAAAGAATATAGTGTACTGCGAAAACGGAGTAAGTAAATACTTAAAACAAGAATAAAAATGGGTGACAGTCTGGTATATAAATTGCGTAGTGGGAAACCGCCTAAATTCATCTACTTCGCTTATGATATGTTGAAGATGGCTATTCCCTCCTATTTTTATAGAATGCAGCTGAAGAGAACAATCGCCCAACTATCAAAACGTCCGGACAGGGCCTATATTGAAGAGCGTGTTAGTTATTATAACAGGTTATCCGGAAATAATCATCCCATCCCGCAGGGAACACATGTAGAAAATAAAATCAGGTATCTGATATACAGAGGAAAGTTAGGCAACTACAAAATGTCATACTTTCACAAGGCCTACTTTTTTGATGCCAGAGAATATACACGTTGGTTCAGTCCTGATTTAAGATGGCAATATTGTCCGGGAGATGTTTATTTCACACCGGATTCACCCACCATTGTAAAAAGCAGATTGTTGGCCGGTGATAACCAAAACTCCGTTATCCTAAAATTAGATGCACTTCGCCATTTTATGTTTGTAAATGATAAAAGATCTTTCACAACCAAAAAGGACTGTGCCATTTTTCGTGGTAAGATCCGTGACAGTCGTATCCGGACTCAATTTATAAAAATGTATATAAATCATCCTCTATGCGACTGCGGAGTAGTAGGTCACGAAGCAGGCATACCTCAGGAATGGATGGTTGCCAAGAAGACGATCCGGGAACATCTGGAATACAAATTTATTCTGTCACTTGAAGGGAACGATGTTGCATCTAACCTGAAATGGGTCATGTCTTCCAACTCTATTGCGGTGATGACCCGCCCTACTTGCGAAACCTGGTTTATGGAAGGAAAACTAATTCCCGACTACCATTACATCGAAATCAAGAATGATTTCTCTGATTTTGAAGAGAAACTCACTTATTACATAAACCATCCGGAAAAGGCTCAACAAATAATCGATCATGCCCACGAATATATAAAACAGTTCCAGAACAAGAAACGGGAAAGACTCATTTCACTTCTTGTTTTAGACAAATATTTCAAAGCGACTGGACAAAGCGGAGAAATGTAATAACTACAAACCATAAACTCAATCACCATGATACACATTGCATGTAACATCGACTCTAACTTTACGATTCACTGTGCTGTAACCCTGACTTCATTGTTCGCCAACAATCGTAATTCTGAATTTTGTGTTCATATCATAGCCAGTACTTTGCCGGAGGCCGATCAAAAAGCACTTTCCAGCATTGCAGAGTCATACGGAAACAAAATCTGTTTTTATTTCCCGGAAAAAGATCTTTTAAACAATTTTTCCATCAAGAAAAGTGGAAACAGAATTTCGATTGCAACATACTATCGTTGTCTCTTATCCCGGATACTGCCTGTAAATATTGACAAAATCCTATATATAGACTGTGACATTGTGGTCCTGAATGATATAAGTGAATTCTGGAATACAGATATTACGCAATATGCAATAGGATGTATAGAAGATATCGGTAGTGACGAAGAGGAATACTATTCCCGTTTGCAATACGACAAGAAGTACTCCTATTTTAATGCCGGAGTATTATTGATCAACCTGAAGTATTGGAGGGAACACAAAATAGACGAAATGTGCGAACAGTATTTTCTGGCACATTCCGATCGTATCCGGTTCAATGATCAAGATCTTCTCAATGCACTGTTGTATAAGGACAAATTATTCGTACCTTTCCGCTGGAATGTGCAAGACACGTTCTACCGCCGAACTTACAGCCACAAGGTGAAAGAGCATAGCGGCTTAAAAGAAGCTTTACTGCACCCGGCAATTCTTCATTATACCAATAAAAAGCCATGGAATTATGACAGTATGCACCCTTTGAAACAAGAATATTTTAAATACCTCGACATGACACCATGGAAAGGAACACGTCCTATTATTGACTTTCAGACACGTGTCATCACCGGATTCAAAAGACTCCTCTACATAACAGGAATAAAAAAATCAAAATATATTAATCTGAAAGACTATGAGCTTGCTCAATAAGTTCCAAACAAGTTTGTACGTCAAAGCCACGGGCTTTGGCGTACTCTTCGGCTAATATGGCAAACATCTCATGAGTACCGGGAAGACGCTCAAAATTTTTACATCCCGCTTCTATACCCACATTTCCAAAACGCATACGGTTTAAATCGATGATCTCCACTTCTACTTTTTCATCAATTGTTCGAAAAAGAATGTTACCGGCAGAGTAATCCTTGTGCAACAGTCCATTCTCATGCAACATGGCTGTAGTCCGGGCTATGGCACGTAAGATCTGCTCCTGATTCGGAAAAACCGTTTTTTCAAAGTCACGATATGTATAAGGACAATCTGACTTCAAACACACAAAATAACTTCTACCGAACAAAAGCCATGAACCTGTAGAATAATATCCCACAGGCGCCGGTGATCCGATACCCAATTTACGGAGCATCAAAGCATAGGAATACGAACGTTTGGCCTTTGAGGCACGAAAAAAATTATAGATAATACGATTCAACAGATGAGGTAATTGGTAGGACTTTACAATCAGCTTCTTACCCTCTACATCAAACTCTTTAAGCTCGTTACGTCCTTTGTAAATCACTTTACCCCCTGTTTCGAATACAGTAGGGAGCTCATGTACAAACGAAGATAATTCCTGAAAATCAGGGTTTACACCAATTTTCGTCAGCCTCTTTGTCATACCATCAAATTTTATCTAATCCTTTAGTAAATTTCAACCAGTAATATTTAAGCGGATTAGTATATTTCAACTGTTTCCACGGACGGCTACTATGCGGACGGTGCCAAACAGTCAAGGTAGTAAACAGATAGTTAACAAAACCCTTTTCAAGAGCCTGATGAGAAATGGTCACATCAAACCAGTTTTTCTCCGGGTTCAGAGAATGGAAATCAAAAGCACGTAAAAAGTCAGTCGTCAGCAAAGAGCAGCAGAAGCTAAGATGCTTCTTCTCCGGGAAGACTTGATTCTCTTTGCCTTTTGCATATAAATAGGGATAATTGATCGCCTCATGTTCATCTACTGTCACCGCGGCAGCTATACCGCAATCTTTGCGAGCCTGCGCACCATCAAAAAGAGACTGTAAAGTATGTTTCTTCACAATCACGTCAGATTCCACGATCAACAATCCCGCTTCGGCGGCAATGGCCTTCTCTTGTGCCATCTGGAGCACCAGCAAATAATTGGGAGAAGGATGAGAAGTGATCTCGGACAGATTGACCAATTCAAATCCCATCTTAAGGGATGCCTCCTTCAATTGTTTCGTATTTTCATCGGTGCTGAAGTCATTGTAAATAGTGTAATGAAAAGGAACGGTGAAATCTGATTTTAAAATAGCTTCAGCCGTTTGCAACGTCAACTCGATAGAATCTTTTACCGGAGTAATAATGTGGATACACTTCATTATGAATATAAATTGTCTAAGTTCAAACTTATCGTAATGCGCATTACCGGGCAAATCTATGCAATATTTTCCATATAGCCAATCTTTCCTGCTTTTTATTTCCTACCTTTGCATGCAAACCCCTAACCAATCATGAAAGTAATTGTAGATAACAAAATACCTTACATCAGAGAAGCTATCGAACAAATAGCGGACGAAGTAATATACGTCCCCGGAAAAGATTTTACGCCTGAACTAGTGCAAGATGCCGATGCGTTAATCATCCGTACACGCACCCGTTGTGATCGTTCACTGCTTGCCGGAAGCAAAGTAAAGTTCATCGCAACTGCCACGATCGGATTCGACCACATCGATACGGCTTATTGCCGTGAAGCCGGCATCACATGGACTAATGCTCCGGGATGTAATTCGGCTTCCGTAGCACAGTATATCCAATCCGCACTATTTATCTTACAGCAAACCCGTGGTATGAAATTGAATCAAATGACCATCGGTATTGTAGGTGTGGGAAATGTAGGAAGCAAAGTAGCTGATGTAGCCCGAAAATTAGGAATACAAGTGATGCTGAATGACCTTCCGAGAGAAGAGAGAGAAGAAAGTACAATGTTCGCTTCTTTAAAAAGTATAGCCGAAAAATGCGATATTATCACTTTCCATGTACCTTTATATAAGGAGGGGAAATATAAAACGTATCATTTGGCGGACAAGCATTTCTTCCATTCACTGAAAAAAGGAGCGGTAATCATGAACACTTCACGCGGTGAAGTCATCGAAACAGAAGCACTGCTTGAAGCTCTCCGGTCCGGCATTCTGTCTGATGCTGTCATTGACGTATGGGAACATGAACCGGATATCGACCTTGAACTGCTGGAGAAAGTAATTATAGGCACTCCCCACATCGCCGGATATTCAGCGGACGGGAAAGCAAATGCAACCCGAATGTCACTCGAAGCCTTATGCCGGTTCTTCCGGATAGAAACCGACTATCGGATTACTCCTCCGGAACCGAAGAATAAACTGATTTCTACTGCAACTTATGAAGAGGCATCCCTTATGATTTACGATCCTCGCAGAGACAGTGATGCCCTGAAATCTCACCCGGGGCTCTTCGAACAACTTCGGGGAGACTATCCTTTAAGAAGAGAGGAAGGTGCGTATCGGATCGTAATAACTAAATAATCATGGATATAATCTGTGGAGAATGTCCCCGATCATCTTATAAGCTGTTTACAACGCGCTCTATGATCTTGGGGAACCATTCATATTCCAATGCATGAACTTTTTTAGCCACATCCGCAGGGGTATCTCCGGGAAGTACCGGGCATTTTGCCTGAAAAACAGTACTTCCCTCATCGTAATGCTCATCTATATAATGTATAGTAATCCCACTTTCGGACTCACCTGCCATTACCACCGCCTCATGTACCCGGTCGCCATACATCCCTTTTCCGCCAAATTTAGGTAAAAGTGCAGGGTGAATATTTATAATTTTATCAGGATAAGCATGCAAAAGTGCATCCGGAATACGTAACAGAAAACCGGCCAGCACAATAAAGTCTATCTGATATTTACGCAGCAAATCCAAGATGGACTCCGCAGCTTCCCAATCAGACTTCGGAAAAGCCCTATAAGGCACTCCTAAACGACATGCACGCTCCAAAACATACGCATCTTTCCTGTTAGAAAGAACCAATCTCACTCTAACAGAAGCATTTTTTTCGAAATACCGGATAATGTTTTCAGCATTTGTACCGGAGCCGGAAGCAAAAATAGCGATGTTTTTTCCCATAATCAGACCTTTTAGTGCACAAAACAGTGAAAAATGTGCAAAAGATTGCATTTATTTAATCAAAAATTTGCGCAGGACGATAAATATTTATTCCTTTGCACCGCAAATTTAAAGAAATAAAACTAATTATTAATTAAAAACTTAAAGTTATGTCTGAAATTGCATCAAGAGTAAAAGCGATTATCGTTGATAAATTAGGCGTAGAGGAATCAGAAGTTACAACCGAAGCAAGCTTCACTAACGACCTGGGAGCAGATTCTCTTGACACTGTAGAACTTATCATGGAATTCGAAAAAGAATTCGGTATCTCTATTCCTGATGACCAAGCTGAAAAGATTGGCACAGTACAGGATGCTGTAGCTTACATCGAAGAACACGCTAAGTAATTCGATTTCATCAGTATGGAATTAAAGAGAGTTGTAGTAACAGGTCTGGGCGCCATTACTCCTGTTGGCAATAATGTCCCGGAATTCTGGGAGAACCTCGTGAACGGGGTTAGTGGAGCAGGACCTATTACTCATTTCGATGCATCGCAATTCAAGACTCAATTTGCATGTGAAGTCAAAGGCTTCGATGCAACTCAATATATCGACCGCAAAGAGGCTCGTAAAATGGACCTGTACACACAGTATGCCGTTGCCGTTGCCAAAGAAGCAGTTGCAGACTCGGGTCTTGATATCGAAAATGAGGATTTAAACAGAATCGGCGTTATTTTTGGTGCCGGTATCGGTGGTATACGTACATTTGAGGAGGAAACGAGTAATTACGCCCTTCACAAAGAAAACGGTCCTAAGTACAATCCGTTCTTCATCCCTAAGATGATTTCAGATATTGCTGCCGGACAGATTTCTATTATGTATGGTTTTCACGGTCCCAACTATGCAACTTGTTCTGCATGCGCTACTTCCACGAACGCTATTGCTGACGCCTTCAACCTGATTCGTCTGGGTAAGGCTAACGTTATTGTGAGTGGTGGTTCGGAAGCTGCAATCACCGTTGGCGGTGTAGGCGGTTTCAATGCTATGCACGCATTATCAACACGCAATGAATCTCCTACAACTGCATCTCGTCCGTTCAGCGCAAGCCGTGACGGTTTCGTGATGGGTGAAGGTGGCGGTTGTCTGGTTCTTGAAGAGCTGGAACACGCCAAAGCACGTGGTGCTAAGATTTATGCAGAAGTTGCCGGTGTAGGAATGTCTGCCGACGCTCACCATCTGACCGCTTCTCATCCGGAAGGACTTGGAGCCAAGTTAGTGATGAGAAATGCGTTGGAAGATGCCGAGATGAGCCCCGAGGAAGTAGATTATATCAATGTACACGGTACTTCTACTCCTGTAGGTGATATATCGGAAGCTAAAGCTATTAAAGAAGTATTTGGTCAACATGCATTTGAATTGAACATCAGTTCAACAAAATCCATGACTGGTCACTTGCTGGGCGCCGCCGGTGCGGTAGAAGCCATCGCAAGTATTCTTGCGATCAAGAATGGCATCGTACCTCCGACTATCAACCACGAAGAGGGTGATAACGACGAAAAC
>OGLX01000547.1_pt1 | contig 25396 bp, 18 predicted proteins | sample 1572821 | NCBI WGS metagenome assembly OGLX01 (sample SAMEA2581908, study PRJEB24529) | metagenome | biome: Human gut stool | place: China | collected 2011 | reverse complement strand
TACAAGTGCTAAGAATCTGTCTAACTTCACCTGAAGGCAACTTAATTACACAATACTTACCCTCACGAGAAGTCAACTGAGCAAAGTTACCAGCTGAACGAACCAGAGCAGCACCCTGTCCCGGACGTAACTCAATATTGTGAATTACAGTACCAACCGGAATATTCTGAAGAGGAATGAGCCTGCATTTTTGCCGATAACAAGAACCGGACGCATTTGCCTAAATTCTTTCATATGAATACCGCCACGGCAAGCCACATTATCACGAATGTAAATTTGACCGTCACGCATACCATAACCCATAGCGTCACCCGAATGGCCGTGAACTACGATTTCGCCGCCGCCCATTGTATTGCCGACTGCATCTTGGCAATTACCGTAAACAACAACTCTGCCGCCATTTAAATAGCAAGCCATATCATTGCCCGGTGTACCGTAAACTTCAACGGTTTTACCCTCATCAAGAGCGCAACCGATATATCGCTGGCCGTTAACATCTTTAACAGTAACTTTGTTTTGCTTTTTAAGTTGCTTTTCAATTTCTTCATTTACTGCTTCGTATCGAGTAAGCCCTGCTTCGATAATCATAACAAAATGCCCCCTCTCAATTTTTGAATTCTTGTTTCTTTATCAAACATAAATATTGACGGTGTATCCATAATATCACCCTCAAGTGAATTAAGGTCAACTTTATTTGAAATAAGATTTGTATAAATACCGGCATTTTCGCTTGAATTGATAAGCACGAAGCCTACGAGTTTATTACCCTCAAAAACAAGCCTTTTATAAACATCACCGTCAGATTTGATTTTATCACTATACTGCTCGCCCTGTGCATTTATAAGACCGCAGGTACAAATGCGAAGTCCGAAAAAGTCAATTGCATTGACTGAATAAGTACCGTTTACAACTTCGCTTTCGCAAGCCATTTGATTGCCGGCAACTCTACCCTGCTGCACAGCATTAGGCCAAAGAGCAATAATTTTCTTTGATCCGTCAAGCATATCAACCGAAACGGTGCAATCTCCTGCCGCATAAATATCTTTATCACTTGTTTGCATTGTATGAATATCTGTAATAATACCTCTGTTTACTTCAAGTCCGGCTTTTTCGGCAAGTTCGGTTTGAGGTCTTACACCGACTGCAAGTACAAGCAAATCGCATTTTAACACTTTTCCGTCTTTAAGAGTCACACCCGTAATGTGCTTACCCTTTGACTGCGCTTTAACAACGGTATTTTCAAGATGAAATTTAATTGCGTTATTTTCTAAATGTTTTTTTACCTGGCGGGCAGATGTTTTATCAAGAATTGACGGAAGAACTCTTGGTGCAAGTTCAACAACATCAACACTCTTGCATATTTTTACAAGTCCTTCGGCAGCTTTCATACCGATAAGACCCGCACCGATAACTACCGCCTTTGTATTTTCATTTGCAAGCTTTTTCAGCTCTTTTGCAGATGCTAAATCAAGGAAAGTTACTGCATTATCCTTACCGTCAACATTTTCCATTGGCGGAACAAAAGGCTTTGAACCTGTTGCAAGGCAAAGTTTATCATAAGGGTATGATTTTTTGCCGACTTTAACGGTTTTATTTTTTCTGTCAATAGAAGTTACTTTGGCATCTGTAACAACATTTATATTATTAGCTTTATAAAATGCAGGCTTGCGCAGTGCCATATCACTTTCTTTAACTTTACCTTTAAGAAAATAGCTGATTGACGGGCGTGAATAAGGAAGATACGCTTCCTCTGTAAGCATTGTAATATTGCCTTTAGCGTCAGCTTTTCTGATAGCTTCCGCTGTTGAAAGGCCTGCCGCGCAAGCACCGATAATAACATAATTCATTATTTAGCACCTCCCACTTCAAGCCATAACAAAGCGTGGTTAGGGCAATTTTTAACACAGGCAGGTTCTTCGCCTTGGCAAAGGTCACATTTATAAGCAATGTTTCCCTGCTTAATACAACCTATCGGGCAAACAGCAAGGCAGGTCATACAGCCAATGCATTTATCCTCATTAACAGAAACTATGCCTGTTTTTTTATCTTTAGTCATTGCACCTGTAATGCAGGCTTTTACACAAGCCGGGTCATCACAATGGCGGCAATTAACTGCTACCGAAGCAACCTTATCACCAAAAACAGAAATTCTGCTTACCGGTTCAGGCTTCTCCGACTTATAAGCTTTAACTATATCTTTTGATTTTGAATGAGCTGTTTTGCAATAAACCTCACAAAGACGGCAGTTTATGCAAAGTTCTTCTCTTGCGAAAACTTTTTTCATATTTGCATATCCCCCTTATTCACCTGCGTGTTTAATGCCGAGTATTTCAAGTTCTTTATCGCTCAAACCTATACCACGAAGCATAAGTCTGTTACCGCGAAGCGAGTCGATAGAGTTAATACCCATACCACCCATTATTTCTTTAATTTCGTGGTTCCAAGCATTGATTAAGTTAATTACTCTTTGATGTGCAATTTCAGGGTTAAGGCGGCGTGTTAAATCAGGCCTTTGAGTAGCGATACCCCAATTGCATTTACCTGTATTACAAGTTTGGCACATATGGCAGCCCATAGCAATAAGAGGAGCAGAAGCAACATAGCAGGCATCTGCGCCGAGAGCTATTGCTTTAACAATATCTGACGAACAGCGAAACGAACCTGCGGCAACAAGTGATACTGTTGAGCGGATACCCTCATCACGCAGTCTTTGGTCGGCAGAAGCAAGTGCAAGTTCAATAGGAATACCTACATTATCACGAATTCTTGTAGGTGCGGCACCTGTACCGCCTCTAAATCCGTCAATAACCACAATATCGGCACCGGCTCTTGCAACACCTGAAGCAATAGCTGCAATATTATGTACAGCTGCGATTTTAACAGAAACAGGTTTTTTATTATGTGTAGCCTGCTTAAGTGACCAAATAAGCTGGCGCAAATCTTCAATAGAATAAATATCGTGGTGCGGTGCAGGTGAAATAGCATCTGAACCCTCCGGAATCATACGGGCATTTGATACTTCAACATTTACTTTTTCACCCGGAAGGTGACCGCCGATACCCGGCTTTGCACCCTGACCTATTTTAATTTCAACGAACTTTGAATTATTAAGATAATCTTTATGCACACCGAAACGGCCTGACGCTACCTGAACAACAGCATAATCGCCGAAAGAACGCAAGTCGGGATGAAGACCGCCCTCACCTGTATTAAACAATGTTCCGAGTTCAACGGATGCCATAGCAAGTGACTTTTGAGCATTAAGTGAAATAGAACCAAAGCTCATAGCCGAAAACATAATAGGTGTTTCAAGCATAACCTGCGGAGGCATTTCAGTGATAGACTTACCTTTCTTTTCGACTTCAATTTTATCAGGCTTGCGACCTAATATAGTACGAATCTCCATCGGTTCACGAAGAGGGTCGATAGACGGATTGGTAACCTGTGATGCATTAAGCAAGATTTTATCCCAATAAATAGGATAAGGCTTTGGATTACCCATAGCGGAAAGAAGAACCGAACCCGTTTCTGCCTGGCGGCAGATTTCCTGCTGATAAGAAGGTGTCCAATTCGCATTATCACGATAATCACAAACATATTTTTCTATACGCAATGCTCCTGTCGGGCAGAGGTCAACACATCTGTGGCAGGCAACACAATTTTTTGAATTTACTAATACTGTTTTTCCGTCTTCATCAAAAAAGTGGCATTCATTTGAACACTGACGAACACAGCATCCACAATTTATGCAAAGTTCTTTATCACGAATAACAGTAAATCTGCGTGGAATATAATTTATCATCAGTTCTCATCCTCCTCTTCATCAATTTCAAGCGGAATAAATACAGGTTCTGCACCTGAAACAGACCATACTTCATCAGGATCAGGGCAAATAATTCTGATTGCCGATTCTTCAGAAGCAAAATAAGCACGGTTTCCTTTAGTTGCGGCAGTAAGTGAACGAAGCTTCAGCCTATCGTTAATAGCAAGAAGTCCCTTATTAGAACCGAGAATTACAGAAAACGGGCCATTAACAAGCGCACCGTTATAAATAGAACGAAGATCGGTAAAATATTTCTTTTTATCATCGTCCATTCTGTCAATTTCATCCCATTCAGGTGCTGTAAGTACATCTGCGGCAACTTCAATAGGAAGATTATGATGGCGCAAAAGATGGTCAAAAAGATAAGTGATAACTTCTGTATCTGTTTGCATCGTGCAAATATATCCAAACTGCTCAATATATCTGCGGTTGGCATCATATGATGATATTTCGCCGTTATGCACAATTGACCAATCAAGAATATTAAACGGATGAGCGCCTCCCCACCAGCCGGGTGTGTTAGTCGGGAATCTGCCGTGCGCTGTCCAAATATAAGCTTCATATTGATCAAGCATATAAAATTCGCCTACATCTTCAGGATAACCTACTGCTTTAAAGCAGCCCATATTTTTACCACTCGAAAAGATATAAGCACCCTCAATTGCATTATTAACTTTAGTTACACACTGTGCAACATATTCAAGTTCATCAAGCCTTGCGTCTTTCATTCGCACACGGTTTGCCTTGCCGAAATAACGCCAAATATCAGGGCCTTTTTCAATGCTTGGAACTTGGCGGGTAGGTATCCTCTCCGCAACATCAATATTAAAATGCCTAAAAAGAAAATCTTCGCACTGCTTTCTTGCCTCGCTTGAATCATAGAAAACATGAATAGCGTATTCATCCTTATGTTCAGGATAAATACCATAAGCAGCAAAACCACCGCCAAGACCATTTGACCTATCGTGCATAAGTGCAATAGATTTAATGATTTGAGAACCGTTTATGCGGTTGCCTTTTCTGTCAATAATAGCAGCAATGGCACAGCCTGACGGAATTCTGATTTCTCCCTCTTTCAACATAGTATCCTCTCCTTAAGTTATGTGTAAATAACAATATATTTTATGAACATAATGTTCAATAAATATCGTGTTTTCTTAATTTTACAATAAATAGCACTTATTAGTCAATTATACAAATTACAAAATTAGCGTTATTTTTAAGTTATTTTATGTATAATATCACAGTATTCATACAGTTTTTAGTATAGTTATTCAGTTTCTTATGTATACGGTTGTATTTTTATACATATCACATAAAAGAAAAAGGACTGAATTAACAGTCCCTTTTCTTTGGTAGAAAATATCAAAAACAATTATATAAAAGAGATTTTACAAATCTGTTTTACACATCATCCTCACCCTGCAAAGCATCATATCCTCTTTCGCCGGTACGAACTTTAACCGCATCTTCAACATCATAGATGAAGATTTTACCGTCGCCGATATTACCGGTATAAAGCACATCCCTTGCAGTTTCAATAACTGTTTCAACCGGAACAGCAGAAACAACCATTTCAAGCTTCATTTTAGGGTTAAGATTCATTTCTTCGATTTCAACACCACGGTATTTTCTGATATGGCCTTTTTGTGTGCCGCATCCCATTACATTTGTAACAGTCATACCGGTAATGCCGATTTCATTCATAGCAGATTTAATTTCTTCAAACTTAGCAGGATTAAATATCATAACAACTTTTGATAAAGCCGGTGATTTTTTAGTCGTATAAGTTTCAACTTCAACTGCCTTTTCAACCGGAGCAAGCGGAGTTGCAGGTACACTTGCTTTTGGAGCTGAAGCTTTGATAGAAGAAGATGTTGCAAAAGCCATAGCCGGCATAAAATCTGCGTAAGCAGACGGAAGATTATGTTCGGTAGCATCAAGACCTTTGATTTCTTCCTCTTCAGATACGCGAAGTCCGTTAGTTTTCTTAATAATGAAAAATACTATTGTCATAGTAACAATTGTCCAAGCGGCAACACAAACAAGACCTAATAACTGCTTGCCGAGAAGTGAGAAGCCGCCGCCGTAGAAAAGACCTTGTAATGAATCATTACCCGGTACGGTTGTAGTGGCGAAAAGACCGACTGCAACAGTACCCCACATACCATTTACACAGTGAACTGCAACAGCACCGACAGGGTCATCAACTTTAAGCTTAATATCAATAAATTCTACTGCAACAACTACAAGAATGCCTGATACAACGCCTATAATGCAAGAGCCAAGTGCATCAACAACATCACAACCAGCAGTTACTGCAACAAGACCTGCAAGTGAAGCGTTAAGTGACATTGAAACATCAGGCTTACCGTTTTTAATCCAAGTGAAAATCATAGTTACACAAGTAGCAACAGCAGGAGCACAAGTTGTGGTTACAAATATTGAAGCAAGCTGTGGGCCGCTTTTTGCAGCAGCACCGTTGAAACCGTACCAACCAAACCAGAGAATGAACACACCAAGTGCACCGAGAGTTAAAGAGTGTCCCGGAATAGCTTTAGCAACTTTTTTGCCTGTTTTCTTATCTTCAACATACTTGCCGATACGAGGGCCAACCATAATTGCGCCGATAAATGCTGTGATACCGCCAACCATATGAATAGCACAAGAACCCGCAAAATCGTGGAAGCCGAGATTTGCAAGCCAACCGTTTGGATTCCAAATCCAACCTGCTTCAATAGGATAAACAACAGCAGAAATTACAGCTGAATAAATACAATAGCTTGAAAACTTTGTACGCTCAGCCATTGAACCTGAAACAATAGTTGCCGCTGTTGCGCAAAATACAAGGTTAAATACAAAATTAGACCAATCAAAATTTTGATAATTTGTGAAAACGCCCAAGGTTGGCATACCGCAAAAGCCACCTAAAACTTCTTCACCCATCATAAGACCGAAACCAAGCAATATAAACATCGGAGTACCGATACAAAAATCCATAAGGTTTTTCATAATAATATTGCCGGCATTTTTAGCCCTGGTAAAGCCTGTTTCCACCATAGCAAAACCGCATTGCATAAAGAAAACAAGAGCCGCACCGATTAAAAACCAAATGCCGAACACTTCACTGTCGACTTTTTCAAGAATAGATGTTATATCCATATATTCTTCCTCCTAAAATTAAATAGTTTGTAATGATAAAAAGAAAATAAAAAAGAGGCACGACAACTCATAACATTGTCGCACCTCATTGTGCTAAAAATATATGTCAAGCCGACACCGGAAAGCGATGCCGGCCTAACAAATGGCATAATTGCCATAAGAGAGGGTTAAGTAAAAGATACAGATTAGTAATTAACCATATATCTGTCGATTTCCCACTGTGAAACCTTTGTTCTGTATTCATCCCATTCAGCTTTCTTGCCTTCGGTATAAGCATTGAATACATGGTCGCCTACTGTTTCTTTAACAAATGGGTCAGCTTCTGAAGCTTCAATTGCTTCTTCAAGTGAACCAGGAAGGCAATCAATACCTTTTGCTGCAAGTTCTTCATCTGAAAGGTCAAATACATTATAATCAACTGCAGGAGCAGGAGAGATTTTATTCTTAATTCCGTCAAGACCTGCTGCAAGGCAAAGTGCCATTTCAAGATATGGGTTACAAGTTGGGTCAGGGCAACGAAGCTCTACACGAGTACCCATTCCTCTTGCTGCAGGAATACGAACAAGACATGAACGGTTAGATGCTGACCAAACAATATAGGTAGGAGCTTCATAACCAGGTACAAGTCTTTTATATGAGTTTACGGTTGGGTTTGAATATACTGCAATACTCTTAACATGCTTTAAAAGACCGCCGATGAAATAATGTGCCACTTCGCTCAAACCGTCTTCGCTTTCAGGGTCATAGAAAGCATTAACTACTTTACCGTCAGCATCTTTAGTCATAAGTGACATATTTGTGTGCATACCTGAACCGTTGATACCATAAATCGGCTTTGGCATAAATGTTGCATGAAGACCATGCTTTGTAGCATAAGTTTTAACAACATGCTTGAAAGTCATTACACGGTCTGCTGTTGTCATTACTTCATCAAACTTAAAGTCGATTTCGTGCTGACCTTCAGCTACTTCGTGGTGTGATGCTTCAATTGTATATCCCATTTCCTCAAGAGCGAGGCAAATATCACGGCGGCAGTTTTCACCATGGTCAATAGGGTTAAGGTCAAAGTAACCACCTTCGTCGCCTGTTGTTGTAGTTGGGTTGCCGTCTTCATCAAGTTTGAAAAGGAAGAATTCACATTCAGGACCTACATTAAAGCTGTAACCCATTTCAGCAGCTTCATCCATAACCTTTTGAAGAACATTTCTTGGGTCACCGAGGAACGGTGTTTTATTATCGGCACAATATACCGAGCAGATAAGACGAGCTGTCTGTGCGTTCTGGTGCTTTCTCCAAGGGAAAATAGTCCATGTATCATAATCAGGATGAAGATACATATCACTTTCGTTAATTCTTACAAATCCATCAATTGATGAACCGTCAAACATACATTCATTGTCAAGTGCTTTTTCAAGCTGTGAGCTTGTGATAGCGACATTTTTCATAATGCCGAAAACATCTGTAAACTGAAGTCTGATAAATTCAACTCCGTTTTCCTGTGCACTTTTAAGGATGTCTTCTTTTGTGTACTTACTCATAGTAAATACTCCTCTCTTGAGTAATTTTGTAAATTAAAGCAAAAAATAGGCGCTCCGAATCAACTCGGAACGCCTTTGTTCTTACTACACTTTCATTATAGCCGGCAGGTATAAATTTGTCAACGATTTTGTTCAATTTTGTCAATTTACTGCGTGAGCATCAATTCATGTTAAAACTTTTTGTATGATATGCCAAAAATAAGATACTATGATAAATCAAGATACTTTTCATCAATTACTTTTTTCACAAGTTTATTATAGTATTCAGGTGTTCCGCCGTTTTGTGAATGTGACTTTGCAAGTTCATCTGTATAATCGGAAAGTTTATAAACATCAAATCTAAATTTATCACCGTCTGTTCTGTTATAATGAGTAACAATCGGAATAAACTTACCGTTAACAGTTATTTTTCCGTTTTTCTTTTCAATATCAACACTTGCAATACCGCCGCAAAGCTGGTCAATTTCAATTTGATGTGAAATAAAATTACCAAGCGAATAGTAAACAAGCATTTTGTGGCCGCTTTTATTAGTAACTTCCTTAACCGGCTCAATTACATGCGGGTGACAACCGATAACAAGGTCAACACCCAATTTGCTAAACAAATCGGTGTATTCCTTTTGATAATCTGAAATACTGAAGCTGTTTTCAGTCCCCCAATGCGGAAATACAATTACCACATCGGCATTTGCCCTTGCTTCCTTAATATCTTTAGTTACTTTATCCTTGTCCATCATATTAACAATCCAAGGTTTATCACTCGGAAGATCAATACCGTTAGTGCCATAAGTGTAATTAAGCAATGCAAATGTAATATTATTTTTTACATAATACTTTATATTGTTATAACTCTTTTCATCTTCGTTAATACCGAGATAAACAACATTCTTATGCTTTTTAAAATATTCAATTTCATTCATAATGCCTTGTGAGCCTTTATCCATTATATGATTATTGGCACAGTTAAATATATCGAATCCGGCATTTATTGCGGCATCACCGATTTCCTGAGGAGAATTAAACACAGGATAGCCCGAATATTCAAAATCAGAGCCGCCAAGTACAGTTTCCTGGTCGATTACGGAAACATCATATTTTTGAATTACAGGGGCAATGTTTTGGTAAAGCGAATTATAATCATAACTTCCGTCTTCCTGCTTGCCTGCGTCAATCAATGTATTATGAATAAGATTATCGCCGACAGCGCAAAGTGTAACCTTTCCATCTGAATTTTCGCTTACAGGCTCACTGCTTTGCTCATTAACTGCAGAAACGGAAGTTTCGGCAGTCGGTTCTTTTATATCTTCTGTTCTTGTTAAATGCCCACTCACTGCAAGAACAATCAAAACGAATATTGCAACAAAAATAGGAATAAGTATTATAGGACTGAACTTTTTATTTTTAGACATAATGTCACCTCATATCAGTATTAGCTTAAATATTATATCATATATCAATTTGCAAAACAACAAATTTTTAAGGTGAGAAAATGGCAACAGCATTAACTTATGTGTTCTTTATTATCGGCTTAATTTTAATAATTAAGGGCGGTGATATTTTCGTTGACAGTGCAACAAAAGTTGCAAATATGCTTGGTGTTCCTAAATTTATCATTGGCGCTACAATAGTATCAATCGCAACCACACTGCCTGAAATTATAGTAAGTATTCAGGCAACATTAAGCAAAAATGTTGATATGGCGGTCGGCAATGCGATAGGTTCCGTCACAGCAAATACAGCTTTGATTTTAGGACTTTTTATTACATTTATGCCATTTGAAATAAAAAGAAAAGATATTTCATTTAAAAGTATCGCTATGATATTTGCTGTTGTTTTTATAATAATAGGCTGCATAGTAACGCAAAAGAAAGAACTCCGCTTTAAAGGTGAAGTAGGAGAATATTATTTTCTTTCGGCTTTGGGTGTAACACTCTTATTTACAGTATTTGCAATATTTATTTTTGAAAACATAAAATGCATAAAAAGCGAAACAAAAAGTGATGAAAGCAAAATATCATACTGCACAAAAGAAAAAGTGAGTTGCATAATTCTTTTTATTTTAGGTGCTGTGGGCATAATATTCGGTGCAAAACTTCTTGTTAAATATGCCACACAAATTGCCATAAGCCTAAATATTTCGCAAAGAGTAATAAGCGTTATCGCAGTTGCTATCGGCACTTCCCTGCCGGAGCTTGTAACGGCTCTCACAGCACTAAAGAAAAAATCCGGCTCACTTTCAGCCGGAAATATACTTGGTGCAAATATAATTGATTTAACTTTAATTCTTCCGCTTTGTTCACTAATATCAATTACAAAAGGAAGCGGCGAACTTGCGGTTTCACTTTCCTGCGTTAATTTTGATTGTGTAATGTGCTTAGGCGTAATTTTAATAGCTGTTTTGCCTACTATCATCAGCCAAAAATTTCAAAGGTGGCAAGGAATATTGCTCCTTTTAACCTATGGTGGGTATATTTATTTCGTAGTCAAATAAAAAACAGAGGCAGTTTTTCAACCGCCTCTGCAAAACTATTGATTTTTATTTAACTGTTACCTTTACAGTCTTATAAACACCGTTTTGAGCGTAAACATAAATTGTGCATTTACCTTTTTTAACGCCCTTAACTTTACCTTTTGCATTAACAGTTGCAACAGCGGTATTTGAAGATTCATAGCAAATAGCTCTGTGTCTTCTGATTTTTTTGTCCTTCTTGATTTCAGAAGCTTTGATTTTGAAAGTCTTACCTTTCTTAATTGTAGCCTTTGTTTTATTTACCTTAACAGCCTTTGCTACACCGTATTTTCCGCCAAGAGTAGTTGCGTGAATTTTCTTTGACACAGCGGTAGTAACTTTAGCACCGTTAATATTTTTAAATGCTACGATATTGTACTTGTAATAAGTACCTTTCTTAAGCTTCTTTTGAGTATAAGATGTTGTTTTACCTGAAACAACTTTAAGTACTTTGTACTTACTCTTAGCACCGCACTTTGCGCCGTAAACAATGTAACCGTCTGCATTCTTAACCTTATTCCACTTTACAGTTACACTGTTCTTTGTAAGCTTAGTTGTTTGTGCTTTTAAAAGACCAAAGTTTGAGCCTTTATAATCACCGTCACCCTTAACAGGTGTACCTGTCATTACCTTTTCGGTTAATGATGAAGTCTCACTTGAAATATTATTTTGGGTAAGATAAATATAAATTAACTTGGCTGTTGCAGAATCTACACCGTAACTATCAGCAATTTTGTTTTCACCCGGTGTAAGCGCAGGTGTTGACGGTGTCGGATTTGACGGAGTTGATGGTGTCGACGGTGTTGATGGTGTCGACGGAGTTGAAGGTGTTGGATTTGGTGCCGGTTGACTTGGTGCAACATAATTAGGATTAGCCACACCGCAACCGTTCAAGCAAACTTGTGCATTGTTTGAAAAATTGTGACCTAAAGCTTTAATTATTTCACCTATTTTCAATGTTTCTTGGCAAACTGAACATATGGTATTGCTTTGCTTACCGTCTTTTGTGCAAGTTGGTCTAACAGAATTGTTAGCAGAAACAGGTTTGTGACCGAGTGCATCAATTTTTTCTTGCTTAACAAGAACAGCATTACAAACTGAGCAGTGCTTACCCTCTGTTAAACCTGATTGAGTACAAGTCGGTGCTACCGCTTCATCAATTACTTCTGTATGTCCTTTTGCATTTATAAAATCGGTTTTTTGTGTGTCACCGCAATTTTTACATTTATAAATTGTATATCCCTGTTCGGTACAAGTCGGTGCTACAACTGTCGGCTCTCCGTATTGGTGACCTGTTGGAGATTTAACATTGTTATAAAATTTTTCACCATCTTTGTTTTGGTAAAGTGTGTAACCAAATTCAGTACATTTAGGTTCAACTGTTTCAACTAAAGTATATCCTTCAGGTACTATATATGATGTGTCTACTTTTTTTTCATCGCCGCATTTGCTGCAAACGATTTTCTTTTCAGCTTCAAAATACTGATAGTTATGGCCTGTTGCCTTAATTACTTCACCGCCGGTATGCTTTCCGCACTTTGAGCATTCATATTCAGCTTCTTTACCGTCTGCTGTACAGGTAGCTTCTTGTTTTTTCGATACTAAAATTGAATAATCGTGCTTAAGAGCAGGAATTACATCGCCGCCTACTGTATCACCGCAGTTTTTACATCTCTTTTCTTCAGTTTTACCTGGAGTTTCGCAAGTGGCATCAACCTTTGGCGAAACAACTTCATAATCATGGCCTTTTTTCTTTTCGCCTACTTCAGTTTTTATTCTGTGGCAAACTGAACATTCGTATACAATCTGTTCGTCCTGTGTACATGTTGCAGGTGTCGAAGATTTCTTTACATAATGGTCATCACACAAAGCCCAATCTTTATATCCGCATTCTGAACAGGTGCGGATATGACCGTTTTTACCATCTTGTGTAATTTGTGAGTATGCGCCATAATTATGCGGCGTTTTTGCCGGTATTATTTTATTTTCAACATAGGCAACATTTTTACTTGCAGTTTTTTCAAAAGCAGGCTGCCATTCAAATGTTACAGTGCAATGGCCTGTTTCATCGCGATCTTCATAACTATCACTGAGAACAGGTGCAACTATTGTATCTCCTGCTTTATAATAGTTATCTGAAAGAAGATCTGTATTTGAATTTGTAAACTTAATACGATATTGCTTACTGTTTTCAAGCTTAAGTTTTGCTTTTTCATAAGCACTAATACGATTTTTAATATCGTTTGTACAATTTGAAACTCTAACTGCAGTGTCTGATATATCGGTTACATCCTTACCGTCATTTTGGTTAAAAAATGAATTCGGGTCACAATCATACAAATCCTGTATTGCTTTGTAATACTCATTAACTGCATCAGGAGTATACAATGTCTGGTCAAAACTTTCCAAATCTTTTGCAGCTTCATTTGCAGCTGTAACAATCGGCTTATAGTTTACAACATAAATTGTTGAACTTGACTCTTTTGAATTATTATCATAAGCAGTTGTAAAATCTACATTACTTGAATTTGTTGTCCAATAAAGTTTTTTAGCCAAAAAACCGTCTGCGATAAAAGAAGCGTCATTATCAATATTTGAATCAATATGAAGAAAACTTGCCAAATCTCTGCTGCCAATATCCGTACCGAATGAATAACATTTATTTGTATTTTCCCCTGTACTGATAAATTCAGTTAAAACCTTTGCTTCAAAACCAAATGGTGTATTATTACCGTACATATTACCGTTGAAATTTTCGTTTTGTTCAACTTTAGTTCCGCGCCAAGTATCAGCATAGAAATTCGCGCTGTGAGCCGGCGAAGTGGCATTAGATATACGCTCACTGTCATAAGGTGCAGCATAATAAATAACTCTTCTTCCGTCAATTTTACTTGTGTTTTGTGCTATACACATAATCGGCATATAAGCATCAGTCGTGCCATCCCACATAAGTACAGCTGACGGATAATATGCTCTGAAATCTAAATGATTCTTTTGAAATTGCAAGCAATCAGTTGTACCGACATAAGCGCTCGGCCAATAAAGTACATTTGAAGACGGAGCATATGACTGCTTATGAAATTCACCGTCTGATGAGCTTACTTCATTAACCTCGGCACTGTTACGCCAAGAAACTTCACTCATACCTGTCTTTGCTGTAAAGGTTTTTGACGGAGCTGCATGGTACTTTTTGTTTGTTTCGTCAATGTTTGAGCTTACGCTCTTTGCCGTAGCCGCAGATGCAGTAACAGCTGTAAACGGAGTTACAGTCATTATCATTATAAGCGACATAAGGCATGCAATGGTTTTTTTGAATGAAAGCATAGATTATTCCTCCCACATATATAATATAGTTTTAGTATTGTTTTTATATTAACATAAGAAATCATTTTTTGCAATATTTTGTACACATTTTTTTAATATCATACTGTATTTTTATGCAATATTTTATACATTACTTTTTCAATGTACAAAAACGACGGAATATAAACAAAAAAGTGCCACAAAAGTGGCACTTTTTATAAATTTGTTAATTAAACAGGATGAACCTTTGATTCAAAGTCTTCATGCTTACCGTCAAGATTGTATTTTTTATCTCTTCTCTTTTGGAAGAACTTTACAGCAACCTGACCAAACTGAGCATATGAAAGAACATCTTCTTCCTGCTCATAATATTCTTTAATTTCATCCTTGAAATCATCAATTTTATCATGAATAAGGTCAGCAGGGCGGCAGGTGATAATTTCATCATCGCCTACAATCTTCTTCTGGAATTCAGGGTCAATATCACAAGGTGTTTTACCGTACTTACCGGCAACCATATCCTTAAATTCCTTGGTTACCATCTTATATCTTTCACCCATAATAACATTGAAAACAGCCTGTGTACCAACGATTTGAGATGTAGGAGTAACAAGCGGTGGGTAACCTGAATCTTCCCTTACTCTCGGAACTTCGGCAAGAACTTCATCAAGCTTATCTGCCTTGCCTGCCTGCTTAAGCTGTGATACAAGGTTAGAAAGCATACCGCCCGGAACCTGATAAAGAAGAGTATTAGCATCAACACCAAGCATTTTAGGGTCAAGAAGACCTGATTTAAGATACTTTTCACGAAGCGGTGTGAAGAAATCTCTGATTTCTGAAAGAGCCTTAATATCAAGACCCGTATCATACTCTGTACCTTTAAGTGCGGCAACCATTGATTCGGTAGCCGGGTGAGAAGTACCCATAGCAAGCGGACTCATAGCAGTATCAATTACATCAACACCTGCTTCAATACCCTTAAGGTGAACCATAGAAGCAAGGCCTGAAGTATAGTGAGAGTGAAGCTGAACAGGAATATCAACTGTACTTTTAAGTGCTTTAACAAGGTCATAAGTTCCGTAAGGAGTTAAAAGACCTGCCATATCTTTAATACAGATTGAATCTGCACCGGCGTTTTCAAGTTGCTTTGCATAATTGCAATAATAATCAATATCAAAAACAGGGCCGGTGGTATATGAAATAGCAGCTTGAACATGACCGCCGTATTTCTTGGCTGCATCAATAGCTGTTTGAAGGTTACGAACATCGTTAAGAGCATCAAATATTCTTAAAATATCAATACCGTTATCAATACTCTTTTTTACAAAATAATCAACGAGTTCATCAGAATAATGGCGGTAGCCGAGCATATTCTGACCTCTGAAAAGCATTTGAAGCTTTGTGTTAGGACATTTTTTACGAATAAGACGAAGCCTATCCCAAGGGTCTTCATCAAGGAATCGAAGACAACTGTCGAAAGTTGCACCGCCCCAACATTCAAGTGAGTGGTAGCCGATTTTATCCATTTTTTCGAGGATGTCTTCAAATTCGTCAGTTCTCATACGAGTTGCAATCAAAGACTGATGAGCATCACGGAGAACTGTTTCAGTAATACCGATTTTAGCCATTTATGACACCTCTTAGTTTAATGTAATGATAACCTGGCCTGCTTCAACGCTGTCACTCTTTGAAACATTGATTGATGCAACAGTACCATCCTGTGGAGCAACGATTTCATTTTCCATTTTCATAGCTTCAAGAATGCAAAGAACTGAACCGCTTGAAACTGAATCGCCTACTGAAACCTTAACATCAAGGATAGTACCAGGCATAGGAGCTTCAACCTTAACTGAACCTTCTGAACCCTGAGCTGCCGGTGCAGGTGCTGCGGCAGGAGCCGGTGCAGGTGCAGCAGCAGGTGCCGGAGCAGGTGCAGCAGCAGGAGCCGGTGCTGATACAGGAGCTGTAGCATTTGCACCTTCCTGAACTGTAACATTATAAGCTGTACCGTTTACGGTAATTGTATAGTTTTTCATATTTTAATCCTCCATTATTTAACAGAATGTTTTCTTGGTAAAGTATTTTCTCTTTTACCTGCAAGAATATCAAGTGCAGAAATAACTTTTGCACGGGTATCGGCAGGAGCAAAAATATCATCAACTGCGCCACAAGCTGCGGCAGTAAATGGCGAAGCAACCTTTTCAATATATTCTTTTTCAAGGTCTTGCTTGCTTTCGCCGTTTGCAAGTCTGTCATTAAATAAAAATTGAACAGCAGACTCGGTAGGAAGCGGAGAAGCAACACTCTTATCCCAAGCGAAAGTAAAGTCTGCATTTGAGCCTTTACCTGCAAGAACAATATATGCAAGGCCGACTGCATTACCTGTAATTACAGAAATTTTAGGTGTAGTTGCAGTTGCATAAGCACTTGTAAGTTTAGTAAATGCTGTAAGGCATTGATTTTCCTTGCCCGGCTTATTAACAGTACCGTTTGCATTAACCAGAGTTACAACCGGAATTGAATAAGCATCGCAAAGCTTAACCATAGCTTCAGCCTTATAAGAACAGCAAGGGCAAATAGGTTCACCTTCAAATGCAACAAAGCCTACTGTTGTACCCATAACTGTTGCAAGAGCTGTTTTACATTTCTTTTCTGAATATCCGCCCTTAAGTTCAACTACTGAATTTGCATCTGCAATACTGTTAATAACAGCCATTGCATCATCACCGTCATTTGCAAAAGTGCTTGGTGCTTCAAATTCAAAAAGAGGAGAAGGGGCAAGGTTATTTGACGGAAGAAGCGAAGCAAGATTTTTAACCTGTGCCACTGCATCTTCAAAAGTATCGCAAAGAATATCAACAGTTCCTGCTTCATAACTTTCTTCGGCAGTAACTTCACTTGGAGCTGTTACATAAAAATCAGCATCCTTAACCGCTACTACAACATCAGCCATATTTGCAATAAGAGCAGATGTGCCGAGGCAAGAACCTGCAACAATTGAAATTTGAGGGCATACGCCACTCATTGATGTTGATGCTTTAACAAGATCACCGTAAGCATTCATAACTTCAAAACCTTCGGTAAGCTTAACACCATTTGAATCATACACGCCGACGACCGGACAACCGGTTTTTAAAGCGAGTTCATAAATCTTTTTAATTTTAGCACACTGTGCAACACTTACAGCACCGCTGTCAACAGTTACATCCTGTGAAAATGCATATACTGCACACTCATTAACTGTTCCGAAGCCGGCAACAACTTCAACTGAGCCGTCAGCTGATTTAGCATAAGCATCAATTTCAGTAAATGAACCGTCATCAAAAAGTGCTTCAAGTCTTTTAAGTGCTTTTGAGTCGTTCACTGTTTTGTCCTCCTTAAATTGTGACAGAGCATTTATGAAAAATTTAAAATATTCCAAATTTGCCTATTATAGATTTTAGCACTTTGGGATAGTAATATCAATATTTTTTATAAATTTTATTATATTTTGCCGATTTTGTTAAAAAATTATTTAATATATTAGTGGCATTTGAGCATAAAATAAAAAAATCAAGACTTGGACCGTGAAGCCCAAGCCTTGATTTAATGATATAAGGGAAATATTATATCTGTCTTTATTACTCGCTGAAAAGCGGAGTTGAAAGGTATCTGTCACCTGTATCAGGTAAGAGAGCAACAATTGTTTTGCCCTTATTTTCAGGCCTTTTAGCAAGTTCTTTTGCTGCCCAGAGTGCTGCGCCGCTTGAAATGCCGACAAGTACACCCTCTTGCTTAGGAAATTCCTTACCTGTTGCAAATGCATCTTCATTTTCAACTGTGATGATTTCATCGTAAATATCTGTATTAAGAGTATCAGGAACAAAGCCTGCGCCGATACCTTGAATTTTATGAGGGCCTGCTGTACCCTTTGAAAGAACAGGTGATGTAGCCGGTTCTACTGCGACTACCTTTACATTAGGATTTTGGCTCTTAAGGTATTCGCCGACACCTGAAAGTGTACCGCCTGTGCCTACACCTGCTACGAAAATATCAACTTTGCCTTCGGTATCGTTCCAAATTTCAGGGCCTGTTGTTGCCTTATGAGTTGCAGGGTTTACAGGATTGGTAAACTGGCCTGCAATAAAGCTGTTTGGAAGTTCGCTTGCAAGTTCTTCTGCCTTTGCGATAGCACCCTTCATACCCTTTGCACCGTCTGTCAAAACAAGTTCGGCACCGTATGCTTTCATAAGATTTCTTCTTTCAACGCTCATAGTTTCAGGCATTGTGATAATGAGTTTATATCCCTTTGCAGCAGCTACACTGGCAAGGCCGATACCTGTGTTACCGCTTGTTGGTTCAATAATAACTGAATCTGCTTTAAGCTTTCCTGTTTTTTCTGCGTCTTCAATAATTGCCTTTGCAATTCTGTCTTTAACAGAACCTGCCGGATTGAAATATTCAAGCTTTACAAGAACTGTTGCTTCAAGATTGTTTTCTTTTTCAAAATTCTGTACCTCAAGAAGTGGTGTTTTACCAACGAGGTCAAGTGCTGATTTATAAATAGCCATAATAAATAATCTCCTTAAATTTAATCAAATAATTTAGAATTTAAAATTAGTCGATTGCGGCGAAAGCTTCGTCGAGATCGTGAATAATATCGTCAATATGCTCTGTACCGATAGAAAGTCTGATTGTATTAGGCTTAATATCCTGTTCTGCAAGTTCTTCAGGGCTAAGCTGACTGTGTGTTGTGGTTGCCGGATGAATAACAAGTGATTTAACATCTGCTACATTTGCAAGGATTGAGAAAATCTTTAAGCTGTCAATAAACTTCTTGGCTTCTGCTTCTCCGCCCTTAATTTCAAATGTGAAGATAGAACCTGCACCGTTTGGAAAATACTTGTTATAAAGTTCTTTATATCTTGGGTCTATGCTTGGATGATTAACCTTTTCAACTTTAGGGTTATTAACAAGATATTCAATAACTTTCTTTGTGTTTTCAACATGGCGTTCAACACGAAGTGAAAGTGTTTCAAGACCCTGAAGAAGAAGGAATGCATTGAACGGTGAAATTGTAGCACCGGTATCACGAAGAATGATTGCACGAATGTATGTCACAAATGCTGCCGGGCCAACTGCTTCTTGGAATGAAATACCGTGATAGCTTGGGTTAGGGTCGGAAATCTGTGGGTATTTGCCACTTGCTTTCCAATCGAAATTACCGCTGTCGACGATTACACCGCCCAAAGTAGTACCGTGACCGCCGATAAACTTAGTAGCACTGTGAACTACAATATCTGCACCGTATTCAATAGGTCTTAAAAGATAAGGTGTTGCAAATGTTGAGTCAATAACAAGAGGAATGTTATGTGAATGTGCAATATCTGCAAGCTTTTGAATATCAATAAGATTTGAATTTGGATTGCCGAGTGTTTCAATAAAGATTGCTTTTGTGTTATCCTGAATTGCATTTTCAAAATTAGCAAGGTCATCAGGGTCAACAAAAGTTGTTGTTACACCAAACTGTGAAAATGTATGTTCAAGATAGTTATAAGTACCGCCGTAAATTGTTTTTGCTGATACAATGTGGTCGCCTGCCTGTGCAAGAGCTTGGAAAGTATACGCAAGTGCTGCTGCACCTGAAGCTGTTGCAAGAGCAGCCACACCGCCTTCAAGAGCTGCAACTCTCTGTTCAAAAACATCTTGTGTTGAATTGGTAAGTCTGCCATAGATATTGCCTGCATCTGCAAGGCCGAATCTTGCCTGTGCGTGATCGCTGTTTTTAAATACATATGAAGTTGTTTGATAAATAGGAACTGCTCTTGAATCTGTTGCCGGGTCCGGTTCTTCCTGACCTACATGAAGTTGAAGTGTTTCAAAATGATATTTATATTCTGACATAATGTTAATTTCCTTTCGATGTTAAAATTAGTTTTTAAATTTGTAATAAGTATTAAAGCTAAAATAATTTATGATTTTACATATAACATCGAAAGCACATTCGTTGATTTTTAACATTAGCGACTGTTAGTTTGCTGTAAATTTTATTCATAACAATCTCTCCTTAAATATTTCCCTTATTACCTACGAGGTTTGTAGGTTATCTCTGTGATGTCTACACTATACAACACATTACCTATTTTGTCAATAGGTTTTTAGTATTTTTTTAAATATTTTTTCAAAAGACAGAAAAATGCCCGAAAACACAAGGTTTTTCGGGCATTTAGTTTTTTGATATTTTCAATTATTTAAGCACAAAGCCTACTTTTTTCATAACTTTATCAAGTGTGCGCTGGGATACACGCTGTGCCAAATCAGCACCTTGAGTCCATTTTTCCTGAAGATAAGCTTTATCTTTCATAAGTTCATTATAACGCTTTTGAACAGGTTCAAGCTCGGCAACAACCGCTTCACCTACTGCGGTTTTAAAATCGCCGTAGCCTTTGCCGGCAAATTCACTTTCAATAGCATCAAATGTTTTGCCGGTAACTGCTGAATAAATTGACATAAGGTTATTTATTCCATCCTTACCTTCGGCATAGCGAACACTCATTTCACTGTCGGTTACAGCGCCCTTAAACTTTTTCATAATAACATTAGGTTCATCTGTAAGATAAACTGTACCTTTAGGGTTAGTGTCTGACTTACTCATCTTTCTTGTAGGGTCAGCAAGGCTCATAACCTTTGCCGCAGTTTTGGTAATATACGCTTCAGGAACAGTGAATACATTACCATATATACCGTTAAAACGCTCGGCAATATCCCTCGTGATTTCAAGATGTTGCTTTTGGTCAACACCAACAGGAACAACATCTGCCTGATAAAGAAGAATATCTGCCGCCATAAGTGAAGGGTAAGTAAAAAGACCTGCATTTACATTATCCGAGTGTTGCTGTGACTTATCCTTAAACTGTGTCATTCTGCTAAGCTCACCAAATTGAGTATAGCAATTAAGTATCCAAGCAAGCTGCGAATGTTGCGGCACATGTGACTGAATAAAGAGAATGCTCTTATCAGGGTCGAGTCCGGTAGCCATAAGTAAGGCATAAAGCTGGGTAGTTTGAGTTCTGAGCTTTTGCGGGTCTTGCCTTACGGTAATTGAGTGCAAATCGGCAATGCCGAACACTGTATCAAAATCATCTTGGAAATCTTTCCAGCCACGCATTGCTCCGAGATAATTGCCCAAAGTAGGCACAGAGGTAGGTTGGATAAGTGAAAGACTTCTTTTTTTGCGTTCTTTTTTAATTTCTTCTGCCATTGTTTTTCTCCGATTATCTATATAATTTAGCTACTTCGCCCAAAGCCTTAACACCGTTTATAATACCGTCATCGGTAGGGGTTGAGAAATTAAGGCGAATGTAGTGCGATTCCTGTGTATCATCCATTAAAAATGCATTACCCGGAACGACTGCAACATTCTTTTCAACTGCTTTTTTAACAAATTCAAGCATATTTACATCATCAGGCAATTTGCACCAAACAAAAAGTCCGCCTTCCGGCTTAACATATTCTACAAAATTGCCAAGATGTTCATCAATACATTCACACATAAGATTAAGCTTATTTCTGTAAATGCCCTGAATATGCTTAATATGAGCATCAACATCATAGTTTTTAAACCATTCGTCAACAATCATTTGATTAAGGCAAGGTGTATGCACATCGGAAGCCTGCTTGCCTACCGTCATTTTAGCCATAACCGTTTTAGGCGAAATGCAATAAGCAACACGAAGACCCGGTGAAAGAATTTTAGAAAACGAGCCGGCATAAATAACTATTCCGTCCTCATCCATTGATTTAATAGTAGGAAGCGGAGTACCGCTGACTCTTAAATCACCGTAAGGGTTATCCTCCAAAACCATAACACCGTACTGTTTAGCAAGTGCATAAAGCTTCTTTCTCTTTTCCAAAGACATTGTAACACCCGAAGGGTTTTGGAAATTAGGAATTGTATATATAAACTTTGCATTTTTTGTAGATTTGAGTGCTTCTTCAAGCATAGCGATATTGATTCCGTCTGCTTCAACAGGCACACCTTTAAGCTTACAGCCGTAAGAACGGAAGCAATTAAGCGAACCGATAAATGACGGTTCTTCACAAATAACTGTATCCCCTTCGTTACAAAGAACTTTGGTAGTTAAATCCATAACCTGCGTTGCGCCTGAAACAATAAGCACATCGTCAAAGTCTTTACCGATATTTTCGTGATTTTTCATCCACTTTTTAACTGTATCACGCAACGGCTGATAGCCCTCGGATACGCCGTACTGAAGTGCATCAATAGGGCGGGAATCAAGTATATCTGCCGCAATCGCCCTTACCTCTTCAACAGGGAAAGCATCCGGTGCCGGATTACCTGCTGCAAGTGGGATAATTTTAGGGTCTGCTGTTGCTTTAAGTATTTCTCTGATAGCACTTGGCTGGAGAGAAGAAATTTTGTCAGAAAATGTATAGTCCATTGTTTTGCCTTCTTTTTATATTTAAGCAATCAACATAGAAATAAATTTTGCAAGAATTTCTGCATTGTTTGCTTTTGAATTTTCAACATATTCGCTTTTAAATTTATACAACATATCAAAATCATAGCTGTTTGATTTAATTGCATTTACAAGAGCTTCTGCATCTTCAAAAGTCGCGCTTGGCATTTCCTCTTTAAGATTAACATTTATTCCCCGTTCTTTTGAATATTCTTCATAATCGGGTACAAAGAAATAAAGCGGTTTCATCAAAACGCTAGCTTCAAAAGCACAAGCTGAATAATCGGTTATTATAACATCGGCAATTTTCATCAAATCATATGTTGAAAAATCACCGCTGTAAGAAAACTTATCCTCAATCTTAATTTTAGAGAACAGAGGATGAGCACTGATTATTAAATGATAATCAGCAAGTTCGTCAAATTCAACCTTAAGCTTTTCCGCTACATAAGCATCCCTTTCACGAAAAGTAGGAAGATAAAGAACAATTTTTTTATCACTTAAAGCCGGATTTTCTGTAAAAAAGCGGGAAGCACAGCCGTTATCAGTTAATATATCGTCAACCCTCGGCAGTGAGCAAATCTTAATTTTAGAATTATCACAGCCAAACGCTTCCATATAAAACTTCGCTGTTTTTTTACTCGGTGCAAGAACATAATCATAATTTTTATGCATACACATAGCACGGCTGATTTTTTCATCCCTGCCCTCTTTTGTACCGACACTTTGAAGCCCAAACTTTTTGAGTGCGCCCAAAGCATGCCACATTTGAATAACTTTAAGGCTCTTTTTATGCTTCAAGCAAGAAACAGTAATTGAATAAGTATCAATTATTGCTACCTTTGATGTTGCAAGATAATACATATCACCTATTATTGAAAAGCAATATGCAATTTTTCCCGGCAAGCTTTCAGGTATCATTTTAAGCCTGAAAACCTGCTCGGTATTTGGACATTCATTATTTATTGCTTCTTCAAGAAGCTTCATATCAAGGCTTTTATCATTGCTTTGCCTTGAAAGATAAACTATTCTGTTTTTAGTTTTAAAAAGCTTAATGGGAGCATAAATAATTTTAAGTAATATTTTTAATATTTCAATCAATAAGACTTTCATATTATCACTTCTTTAATTATTCATAAAGAGGATATTTTGCACAAATTTCGGCAACACCGTTTGTGATATATTCCTTTTGATTATCAAAATCTGTAACAGCAAGAGTAATGTATTCTGCAATTTTATCCATATCATCAGTATTAAGACCCCTTGTAGTAGCGGCAGGAGTACCGATACGAACACCGGATGTAACAAACGGTGAAAGAGGTTCATTAGGAACAGTATTTTTATTAAGAGTAATATGAACATCATCAAGTCTGTTTTCAAGCTCCTTACCTGTTACACCTGTACCCCTAAGGTCAAGAAGGCAAAGGTGATTATCAGTACCGCCGGAAACAAGCTTCATTCCTCTGTTCATAAGTCCGTTTGCAAGAGCCTTTGCGTTTTCAACAACTCTCTTTTGATAATCAGCAAATTCAGGCTTAAGAGCTTCGCCGAAGCAAACTGCCTTACCTGCAATAACATGCATAAGAGGGCCGCCCTGTGTACCCGGAAATACTGCTGAATTAAGCTTTTTAATAAGATATTCATTATTGCAGAGAATAAGACCGCCGCGTGGACCTCTTAATGTTTTATGAGTTGTAGTTGTAACAACATCGGCATATGGAATAGGTGACTGATGAAGTCCTGCAGCAACAAGGCCTGCAATATGTGCCATATCTACCATAAACATTGCACCGTTTGCGTGTGCAATATCAGCCATTGTTTTAAAATCAATTTCTCTTGGATAAGCGGAAGCACCTGCAACCACAAGTTTAGGTTTAACTTTATTAACTTGCTTTGCAAATTCCTTGTAATCAATAAATCCGTTTTCATCAACACCGTAAGGAACAAAGTTGAAATACTTACCGCTGATATTAGCAGGTGAACCGTGAGTAAGGTGACCGCCGTTATCAAGGCTCATACCCATAACTGTATCACCCGGCTTAAGAAGTGCAAGGTAAACAGCAGTATTAGCCTGCGCACCTGAATGAGGCTGAACATTAGCAAAATTGCATTTAAAAAGCTCACACGCTCTTTTAATAGCAATGTTTTCAACAATATCTACATATTGGCAACCGCCGTAATAACGCTTTGCCGGCAAGCCCTCGGCATACTTATTTGTAAGAACACTGCCCATAGCAGCCATTACCTGAGGGGAAACAAGGTTTTCCGAAGCAATAAGTTCAATATTATCACGCTGGCGTTTTAATTCAAGTGCCATTGCGTCTGCAACTTCCTTATCCGTTTCGGCAACTTTACCGATTGAATCATAATAATCCGAATACATAATAAAATCCTCCTGAATATTTATACAAATTTATATAATTATACACATCTATAATATCATATAATAAGTAAATATACAACATCAAATTAAAAAATAAGCATACAAATATAATTTGTATGCACCAGCGTGTAGAAAAAGCTAAATTATAAAGTTCTACACGCTGGTAGATTTTGAGAAAGTGAGATAAATTTTGTATTTTGCGAGTGGGAGCTGTACGAG
>OGLX01000529.1_pt1 | contig 25731 bp, 18 predicted proteins | sample 1572821 | NCBI WGS metagenome assembly OGLX01 (sample SAMEA2581908, study PRJEB24529) | metagenome | biome: Human gut stool | place: China | collected 2011 | reverse complement strand
GTACCATTATGATTACTCTGTCTACCATACTTTTCCTTTCCATTGGCAAATAATCACAATTTTTGCTACGTCAAAATTTGATTCTTTCCCAACTCTTTTATTATTTACTTGTCAAATTATACTCATACACCTTCACATTCTTTACAAAATTATCAAATTCGTTCTTGAAAATATTTATATTAAATTCATCTTTTCCTTTTAGCTCAAGCTTATATTTATCCATATTTATAAGTCCTTCTTGAGATATGTCCATTCCTAAAGGAAGTGTTTGATTATTATTTTCAAAGAATGTTATATTCGAGTAAAATACTAACTTTGTATTTTCTGGAACGTTTATTTTATATAAATATGTTTCTTTAGATGTAGAAGTTTTTTCTAGATTATCCAAAGTTTCAAATGGATTTACACTAAATTTGTCAAATCCATCTGGATCAATCTTTTCGTTGCTAGCCTTGTACAAAGATATATCATATGGAACTTCTATCTTTTCAGATTCATCTATAAGAATTTGTCTAAGTTCTTTTAATTTCTCTATAAATACGTCCATCTCTGTATTTAAATTTACATTTAAAACTTTGTACTTATCTTTTTCCGCTTCTCTATGTTGATTATTTTTTAATGTTTTTATCTTTGTCTTATCCTGGCTGATATTTCCAAAAATATCAAAATCCTTTTCTTGAATTTTATCAATATCTTTCTTGTAGTCTTCTTTTAATTGCTGCAATAAATTTGCTATTTTTGTTTCATCTGCTTTTAATAGCTTTTCCTTCGATACTATGTTTATTCCATCTAGTACAAAATTTGAGGCAAACAATGCATCTTGTTCTTTATGTGTTAATTTTTCTCTTTGTTGGCTATCTATCTTACTTGCAAAATTTTCTATATCTTCTTCATAATCAAAAGTTTTTCTAAGTCCTGTACTCGTTGTTTCTTCCTCTTCTACTTCACCTTCGGCAAGCATTTTCGACTCATCTTTGTTTGCATATTTCCAGAATTCGAATATGCTCTTCTTATGTTCATCTATCTCTTCTAAAAACTCTGTTGCGTTCTTTAATTTTTTATCAATATTATCAACCTTATTTTGTAAAGCCTTTAAGTCTAGTTTTGCATTTTTATTATCTTTTACATTATTATCAAGTTCTTTGCCAATTTTAATAATATCTTCTACAGTATAGCTCTTAGATTCTAATTCATCATCTTTAAAATGTTCTATATTTTCTTTATCTTGACTTAAAATATCCTTTAATCTTTCTTTACTTGCAGAATGCTCCGAAACTTCTTCGTCTTTCTTACCTTTCTTTCCCTTGAAGAAATATTTTATTCTGCCCATAAATGTTTTCTTGCACTCTAAGAAAGTAACAATCTCTTTCTCTTTTCTAAGATATTCTAGGTTTTTCTGTTCTTCTTGCTTTTGTAAATCTTTGATATCTGCCTTTACTTCCTTAGTCTCAGCCTTAACTATCTCGTTTTCTTTTATCTTGGAAATTGACTCTTTCTTCAAGAACTCTGGTAAAGTATCATATTCAATTTTTTCATCATTATAATAAAATTCTAAGCCACCATTTTCGCCAATCTTTATTTGGAATTGATAATCTTTTCTTAAATCATATGCTAAAATGAATAATGCTTTGATTAATTTATAGCATTTTGCTGCTTCTTTTTTATCTTTAAGAATAATTCTATATTGGCTTGTCATTTTATCGTATATAACAGTCTCTCCGACTATTTGGAGCTGAATATTTCCTTCTTCATCTTCTATTTCATATATAGAAGGCCAATTTTTAGTGAAAAACCACAAATAATTTTCTAAATCTTCTATCTCTGATTTTTTTAATATTACTTCCGAATATTCCTCATTACTGATAGGCACAAAAATAGTGTTATCCTTTTCACTCTTGCTCTTGCACGCTTCAATCTTTTTTTTCAATAAATAAAACATCGGCGAATTATCTGTTTCATTTGTAGAAGCAAGCATAAAATATTTATCCGCATAATCAGAATAGAATATTTGCCACTTAAAATTATTAGCAAATTTCACATCAAATGGAATTTCTTTTTGAAAAGCTTCTTGTTCCTTTTCTATTTCTTGAATATCTGACACCCTAGTCTGATTTATCATTTTTAAAAAGTATGCATACTTCTCAAGATTTTCGTTTGCCTCTGGCTTCATATATGTAAATAATGGGCTGGCAAGTTTATACCTTTCCTCTAAATCATCTAGTCTGTCCTTTGGTGTGATTAATATTTCAATATCTTTTATTTTTACATACTTATAAACTTTATATGTAGTTTCGTCGTAAACCTTTGGTACTCTATATTCAAGTGGCTCAAAATCCTTTAAAAATTCTGGAACTTCTCCTAGTTCAAAACCAATATAGTCTACTTTTTCTCTTAACATATTTAAGTTTTCTGTTGTACCTTTTACTACTTTCCTTGGCATATTTGCTCCTCCAAATTTTGCAAATTAAATTACTGATTTAGTATATCACAACTTTATTAATAATGCTATAAAAATTTATTGTATAATAAAAACTTACGCCAATTTTTCAAAAAAAGAATACAAACATATTTTTTTATATGTCCGTATTCTTTTTGATTACATTTCCTATTTTGCAAATGTTTTTATTTCTTCATCTATTTTTTCTACAAAGTCTTCTAGCTTCATTGCTCCAACGTCTCCATCTTTTCTATTACGAACTCCGACTTCTCCTGCTTCTTGTTCTTTATCTCCAACAACTAGCATGTATGGAACTTTTTGAAGTTGTGCTTCACGTATTTTGTATCCGATTTTTTCTGCTCTGTCGTCTACTTCTACTCTTACTTCTTTGTCTTGTAATGCTTCTTTTACTTTGTTTGCATATTCTAGGTGTTTGTCTGATATTGGAAGTACTTTTACTTGTACTGGTGCAAGCCATGTTGGGAATGCTCCTTTTGTTTCTTCTATTAAAAATGCCATAAATCTATCTAGTGTTCCAAGTATTGCTCTGTGTATTACAACTGGTCTGTGAGCTTTTCCGTCTTCTCCAATATATTCTAGCTCAAATCTTTGTGGTAATAAGAAGTCTAATTGGCAAGTTGAAACTGTTACATCATGTCCTATTGCTGATTTTAATTGTACATCTAGCTTTGGTCCATAGAATGCAGCTTCGCCTTCTGCCTCGTAGAAGTCTAATCCTAGTTCTGTTAGTATTTCACGAAGTTGACTTTCTGCCTTATCCCACATTTCGTCGTCATCAAAGTATTTGTGTTTGTCGTTTTTGTCTCTTAATGATAATCTAAATTTGTAGTCTTTAAATCCAAAGTCTTTGTATACATCCAGTATTAATTTTACTACCTTTCCAACTTCATCTTTTATTTGGTCTGGTCTTACGAATAAGTGTGCATCATTTTGGCACATTTCACGTACTCTTTCAATACCGCAAACTGTTCCACTGTCTTCATATCTAAAGTCGTGTGCTAATTCACCAATTCTTATTGGTAAATCTTTGTATGAACGCATTTTGCTCTTGAATATTAGCATGTGATGTGGGCAGTTCATTGGTCTTAATACTAATTCTTCATTGTCCATTTTCATCACTGGGAACATATCTTCTTTGTAATGGTCCCAGTGTCCTGATGTTTTGTATAGTTCAACGTTTGCAAGTGATGGTGTGTATACGTGTTTATATCCCATTCTTATTTCCTTATCTTGAATATATCTTTCTAACAATCTTCTTACTGTTGCACCATTTGGCAAATACATTGGAAGTCCTGAACCTACTAATTTATGTGTCATGAATAGTTCTAAGTCTTTTCCTAATTTTCTGTGGTCTCTTTGTTTTGCTTCTTCTAATTTTGCTAAATGTTCTTCAAGCAAGCTTGCCTTTGGGAATGATATAGCATAAATTCTTTGAAGCATTTTATTCTTCTCGTCACCTCTCCAGTAAGCTCCTGAAGTTGATAATAGCTTAACGCATTTTACTTTTCCAGTGCTCATTAAATGAGGTCCTGCACATAAATCTGTGAATTCACCTTGCTTGTAAAATGATAAAACTTCGCCTTCTGGTAAGTCCTCTATTAGTTCTACCTTGTAATCTTCTCCTGCATCTTTCATTAATTTAATAGCTTCGCTTCTTGGAAGTTCAAATCTCTCTATTGGTAAATCTTCTTTTATAATTTTTTTCATTTCAGCTTCTATCTTCTCGAAATCAGCCTCTGAAAATCTGTATTCTGTGTCGAAATCATAGTAAAATCCACCATCTATAGCTGGTCCAATTGCAAGCTTAACATCTTTATATAATCTCTTAATAGCTTGTGCCATTATGTGAGATGTCGTATGCCAATATGCTTTTTTTCCATCTTCATCATCAAATGTTAAAATTTCTACATTGCAGTCTTTGTTTAAATTGTATCTTAAATCAACAACCTTTCCATCTACTCTTCCTGCAGTTGCAACTCTTGCTAAACCTTCGCTAATCTCTTTTGCAAGGTCTATTACAGAAATGCCTTCCTGTACTTCTCTTTTGCTTCCGTCTTTTAATGTAATTATCATAAAAAATCCTCCTTTTGCATCTGGAAAACAAAAACACTCCCAAATGCTTTTAACATTTAGGAGTGCATATATGCACGGTTCCATCCTAATTTTTTACTTAATTTACTAAGCAAGCTTTCGCCAGAGTTTTCTGTGAGGTAGTTTTTCAAATATGTTTGCTTAGAATTGCTTTCAGCCTATGGCAATCCTTCTCTAAAAGTAACCTTTATTTTACTTTGTCTCATTGCTTATCTATTCACATATTCTTATAATAGTACTTTTTTTGTGTTATGTCAATACAAAATTGATTATTTTATAAATAACCAACTGCCATTTCTTACTAAAAAATATTTTTTACAGCTACATATTTCGACAGACTTTTGCAACTGTTATGTTTTATAATTATGTTATCTTCATAAAAAAGGAGGTGAAGATAATGAATAAGCAAAAACGTAAGAGAAATGGCACAAAAAAGTTTATTAAATTTTTACATATCGTATTAATTTCGGTAAAGTATCTATTTAAAATTCTTCAAGTGCTAAAATCTATCTTCGATTTATTTCAAGGGTAGAAAAAATCAGGTATGTGGCAACATACCTGATTTTTTTGTAACCTTTGGTTACATATCTTCACTTAAAAATTTAGTGATAATGAATAAGCCATCTACATATTATTATACTATATTCTAATTTTTTTGCAATACTTTATTTAAAAATCTTCATATAATCGTTCGACAATTTTCTATTTTTTTGTTGGTTTTCCTAGTAACCTAAACATGTTTTTCTTGTATTTTTCTACTCCTGGCTGGTTAAATGGATTTACTCCAAGTATTGAACCAGACATTGCGCATGCAAGTTCAAAGAAATATATTAATTGTCCTAAAGTCTCTGCATTTAGTTCTTGCATAGTTATTAATATATTTGGTACTTCTCCATCAACATGTGCTTCTATTGTACCTTCCATTGCTTTTTTATTTACAAAGTCTAATGATTTGCCAACTAAGTAATTTAGTCCATCTAAATCATCTTCATCTAAGTTTATGCTTATGTCTGAACCTGGCTTTTCTATTCTTATTACTGTTTCGAATAAATTACGTCTTCCCTCTTGAATATATTGTCCTAAAGAGTGTAAATCTGTTGTAAAGTCTACTCCTGTTGGGAATATTCCCTTTCCGTCTTTTCCTTCGCTCTCACCATAGAGTTGTTTCCACCACTCTGTTACATAGTGCATTTTTGGTTCGTAGTTTGCTAGTATTTCAATATTCTTATCATCTTTATATAGTATGTTTCTTGCAACGGCATATTGATAACATTCATTATATTTTAAATCTGCATCACAATATTTATCTTGAGCAAATCTTGCACCTTTCATTAATTTATCTATATCAACACCTGCAACAGCTATTGGTAAAAGTCCTACTGGAGTAAGTACAGAATATCTTCCTCCTACATTGTCTGGAATAATAAATGTTTCGTAATTTTCTTTTTCTGCTAATTGCTTTAATGCTCCTTTTTTCTTGTCTGTTGTAACATATATTCTGCTTCTTGCTTCTTCCAAATCATATTTAGCTTCTAACAACTCTCTAAATATTCTAAATGCAATAGCCGGCTCTGTTGTAGTTCCAGATTTTGAAATTACATTTATAGAAAAGTCTTTATTACTTATTAAATCTATTAGCTCGCTTATGTAGTTAGGGCTTAAATTGTTTCCAACATATATTATCTGAGGAGTTTTTCTTTCTTCTTTGTCTTGTAAATTATAAAATGTATTCGTCAAAGCCTCTATTACTGCTCTAGCGCCAAGATATGAGCCACCAATTCCAATAACAAGTAGCACATCAGAATTTGCTTGAATTTTTTTTGCACATTCTTTTATTTTCTTAAATTCTTTTTTATTATATTTAGTAGGAAGTTCTAACCATCCTAAAAATTCATTTTCATCATCTTTTTTCTCGTGTAATTCTGTATGAATTTTCTCTACCTCTTTGCTATACTTCAAGATAGATTTTTCGGTTATACCAGCATTTTTTAAATCTAACTTTAGTCCAACCATATATTTCACTCCTTTGTTTATTATATTTACAGTATTTATAATATATTAATTTTTTCTTTGTTTCAAGTGTTTTAGTAATATTTTTGTTGCAATAGCATACATTTATTATAAGTAAAAATAAAGGAGAAAACAATGGTAAATGTAGCCGTAATAAATATAAAAAGTTTAATAAAAATCTTACTTATTCTATTTGTAGTAATATTTTTTATTTATTTTGTACAAGGCCTATCTATTAATTTAGATAAGCTTGCTTTTTCTCCTTTTATCTTAAACCAAACAATTCCTGGTATTGCTACTTCCAATAACTCAAATTTTTCTTCCATCGAGACATCATACATAGAATCCAAAAGTCCACTACAGTTTTTACTTAATTCACAACTTCCAGTTATGTCGTCTATCAAAATAGCAACTCATGAAAGTGAAAATAATATTGCCGAAGAGCCTACCATTGTTGAAAATAATAATACCGATAATACTATTGAACATGCTAGTACGAATATAGAGACACAAGTAATTGATTCTGGTGTACCAAACAAATACACAAATGATTATCAAGGTGTTGAAATCAAAAATGGAACTAATTATACTTTAACTGATGATATTTTGAATTATGAAGGATTAGAAATTAATCAATCTGATGTGATGATTTTTCACACTCATACTTGCGAAAGTTACACACCCACAGAAAATTTTGCATATGAAGAAAGTGGAACTTTTAGAACTACAGATTTAGATTATTCTGTGGTACGTGTTGGTAATTCTCTTACAGACCAGCTAACTTCATATGGTTTTAATGTTGTACATGACAAAACATATCATGATTATCCCGCATATTCTGGTTCATATGGCAGGTCTATGGCAACGGTCGAAAACTTGTTAATTTCACATCCAAATACAGACATAATTATAGACTTACATAGAGATGCTATTGCAGATACTTCTTATGCTCCTTCTATTAAAATTGGAGATGAGGTTGTATCTCAACTAATGTTTGTAATCGGAACAGATGGTGGAGGCCTAGAACACCCTAACTGGCAAAAGAATTTACAATTTGCAGTAAAAGTTCAGAAAAAAGCAAACGAATTATACCCTGGGTTATTTAGACCAATACTATTAAGAAACAGCAGATATAACCAGCAACTTGGAAAAGCAGCCTGCATAATAGAAGTAGGAGCTACTGGAAATACATTAGAACAATCAATGGCTAGCATGAAATATTTAGCAAGAGTATTTTCATCAATTTTTGACTAATTCAAAAGTGTCTAGAACTATTAAATTAAAATTTAATAATTCTAGACACTTTTTATAATATCTTAAAAAACATTTGCATTCTGTATTTTTTGAGAATTTACAGTAATAATTTGTGCAAGTAATTGTTGCAATAAAGAGCTTAATTCCTCTTGGCTATAATCATTTAATGCAACACTGTTTTCATCATTTAATTCTGTAACTGTTACATCTTTAAATGTTATTGCATTATTGTATTCTACATTAAATTGTACGTCATTTGCATCATATGATACATAAACTTTTTCAGTTGCTCCATTATCCGAAATACCATCTAATTCAAAGCCAATTTCAAGTGAGCAGTTCTCTTCTGAACTTGTTATAATATATTTGCTTTTACTTGCAGATTTTTCTTTAGATATTGTATATTCTATATTGTTTGGAGTTGCAGTTGTTTCCTCTGTAAGCACATCTGCTGTATCAAAAAAACCTTTCTGTTTTATTGTAATATTCTTGCCTCGTTCTAATATTACAGAAAATCCTACATTATCTTCATCTGTATTCACCTCAACATCAGCTTCCACACCATTTTCAGTACTTGTTAAAGTTATCTTAATAGATGTATTTGAAAAATCTTGTTCATTTAAATCATCAATTTCTTGGTCAATATTATCTTGATATGTTGATATATCATCACTCATGCCCAACATTTTAATAATTTCCGAGTCGTTTTTAGCCTCATTTAAGCAGTATATCATAATATTTTTTAGGTTATCTTTTTCGATTGTTAATGTATATGAAGTATTATTATTTTTTGTAAAGTTTGACTCTGAAAGTTGTCCTGCCAATTTTCCTATATATTTTGTTACTAAGCTTTTGATATTCTGAACAGTTATTGATGACTTATCCAATTTTATATCGTTTGGCACTTTCATTTCTTCATCAATTCCTAATTTATTAGAAAGCTCATCTAGGTTTTCATTTTTTATTCCAACATATTTATTAGCAACTTCGTCAGAGCCAAGTGCAATCATCTGATTATTTTTTACAAGCTTAAATGCAAATTTTTCAGAATCCGAATAATTAATAGTTATTTCTTGTTCAAAATTATCATTATCTACATCTGTTGCTCCTTTAAATGTAAGATTTAAGTCTGTATTAATATCAGTATTACCTCCTGATTTTACTCTTAATACTCCAGTGTTTTCACAATTATTTGCTAATTTATTTGTGTAATACGTTTTTATGTTTTCATCATAAAAGAAATTATATAATTCCATATCTAACATGGTTCCATATTTAGAAAACATTTGTGAATTACTTTTTAATAAGTCTGTTGCAAAATACACATAAGCAAAAGCACCTCCGCAAACTGCTAATATAATCAATAACACTATTATTACAATTAAAGCTTTTTTATTTTTCATCTTTTTATTCTCCCTTTATCACTTTTTTAACGCTTTCTGCATTAAAATCTGTTGATTTTTCTTCTCCTGTTTCCATATTTTTTACTTTTACTGTATTATTTGCAATTTCATCATCACCAATTACTATTACATATGGAATTTCAAGCTTGTCTGCATATTTCATTTTTGCTTTTATTTTTTTATTATTTAAATATATTTCTGTATTTATACCTAAATTTCTCAAACTTGTTGCTAATTCTAGTGGAGCTTTTTTATTTTCTGTCATTGGAATTATTAATACATCAGAAATTGATTTTTTATCTGCTTTAATTAAATTTAATTCATTCAATTTATAGAATAATCTTGTTAAACCTATTGATACACCAACTCCTGGAAGTTTTTTATCTGTGTAATTTTCTGCTAAATTTTCATATCTTCCACCAGAGCAAACACTTCCAATTTCTCTATAATCATTTAAGAAAGTTTCATATACGGTTCCAGTATAGTAATCTGCTATTGTAAGGTCGACTGTGAAGTTTTTATCTGGCACTCCAAATAATCTAATATTTTCAACTACTTCTTTTAACTCATTTACACCTCTTGTAAATGTAGCATTTGTCATATTATCTGCACCAACATCTGTATTTTGAGACTCGTTTTCCACAATATTTGCACTATATAAGTCCATTTTTTCAAGCTTTTCTATCTTTTCATCTGCACTTCCGTCTATTCTTATAAAATCTATTATTGTATTTACTATTTTTTCGCCTACTCCAAGCTCTGCTATTTCTTTTCTTACAGCTTGCTCTCCAATTTTATCTATTTTATCGATTATTCTTAAGATTTCTACAGATTTATCTTTTTGACCAATTCCCTCAAATAAACCATTTAGAATTTTTCTATTATTTATTTTTATTGTAAAATTTTCAAATCCTAAAGTTCTAAAAGTTGAGTAAATTACAGCCGGAAGCTCTGCGTCATTTATTATGTCTAAAGTTTCGTCTCCAATTATATCTATATCACATTGATAAAATTCTCTATATCTTCCTTTTTGTGCTTTTTCTCCTCTATATACTTTTCCTATTTGGTATCTTCTAAATGGAAAACTTAAATTTCCATAATTTTTTGCTACATATTTTGCAAGTGGTACAGTCAAATCAAATCTTAAAGCTAAATCCGTATCACCTTTTTCAAATCTGTATATTTGCTTTTCTGTTTCTCCACCAGCTTTTGCGAGCAATACTTCAGCATATTCAATTATAGGCGTATCTATTGGCAAAAATCCAAATTTTTGATACGATTTTTCAATTTTTTGCTTCATATCATCAAATAGAATTTGCTCACTTGGCAATAGTTCCATAAAACCAGGTAGAGTTCTTGGTTCTGTCTTTCCCATATTCTTCTCCTTTCATTTTTCGCCCAAAAAGGTGCGTCCCCATTGGGCGAAAATTTTAACATTCTTGTCTAGGTTTTAGTTCTAGGTAAATTGGCTTTTCTTCCTTTATTAATGTAGATTTTCCATGCCCCGGATATATTATTGTTTCGTCTGGTAATACTAGTAGTTTTTTTGTAATCGAGTCTATTATTTGTACGAACGAACTGGTTGGTAAATCTGTTCTTCCCCAAGTTCCTCTAAATAATGTGTCTCCCGAAAATAATAATCCTTCCTTTTCACAATATAACGAAGTAGAACCTTTTGTGTGTCCTGGAGTGTGTATTACTCTAAATTCTAGGTTTCCAACATGAATTAAATCTCTGTCGTCCACTCTTGAATCTGGTTCTAGCTCTATGTCTCCCATGTTAATGCAGGCGCTTAGATTTATGTTTTCGTCATCTAAGCCTTCTGCATCGTCTCTATGGATTAATATTTTGCCACCTTTTTTACTCTTTACCTCTGAAACGGCTCCAATGTGGTCTCCATGGCAATGTGTTAAATAAATGTATTTTACATTTGCCTCTAATATATCTAGCATTTCTAAAATCTTATCCGCTTCTCCACCCGGATCTATAACCATTGTTTCCTTTGTTTCTTCGTCTTCAACTATGTAACAATTTGTTGCTTCTCCCAAAGTTGTTTGTACTTTTAATCTTTTTAAAATCATCTGTTGCTCCTATTTATTCATTGGCTTCGTTTTTTACGCAAGTCATATTTTTCATATATGTTTTATTTATTTCTTCTTACTTCATATACGCTATCTACTTTTCTTATTGCTTTTAAAACGCTGTTCAATTGTGCTATATTGCTTACTTCTAGTGTTAATTCTGTTAATACTATTCTTTCTTTAGATACTTTTGATGATACCGCCATTATAGGTGTTTTTTCTGCAGTTATTGTTGCAATTATGTCTGCAAGCAATCCATCTCTATCATTTGAAAATACTACAACATCAACATTATAGCTCGATGGTTTGTCTGTGTACCACGAAACATCTATCATTCTGTTTTCTTCAGATACCAAGTCTTTTACGTTCTTGCAGTCTTTTCTATGTACAGATACGCCTCTTCCTTTTGTAATATATCCAACAATTTCGTCTCCTGGTACTGGGTTACAACATTTTGATAGTTTTACTAGACAGTTGTCTATTCCTTTTACAATTACACCACTTGTTGATGGTTTGTTGTTTGTCTTTTCCTTTGTAAGTTCTTCTATTTTTTCTTCTAGATTTTCTTCTTTATGAACTTTTCTGTATTCTTCAAGTACTCTTGAAACTATTTTATTTGCTGTGATTGTTCCAAATCCAACACTTGCAAACATGTCATCTGCACTATTATATTTGTATCTTTCAAGTGCAGCTTCAACAAACTCCGGTCTAAACAATTCTGGGTAGCTCATTCCAATTTTCTTTACTTCTTTTTCTAAAGAGTCTTTTCCTCTTGCAATGTTTTCTACTCTTTCATTCTTCTTGAACCACTGTTGTATTCTAGTCTTTGCTGTACTACTCTTTATAAATTTAAGCCAGTCTCTACTTGGTCCTTTTGATTTATCTGATGTAATAATCTCTACAATATCACCATTTTTTAACTTTGTTACAATAGGCATCATCTTGCTGTTTATCTTACATCCAGTCATATGGTTTCCTATTTCTTCATGAATACTATAAGCAAAATCTATTGGTGTGGCTCCTCTTGGTAATACTTGAATTTTTCCCTTTGGAGTAAACACATAAACCTCATCTTCAAATAATTCAGTTTTTAATGTGTTTAAAAACTCTTGTGGGTCTTGCATATCTTTTTGCCATTCAAGCGTTTCTCTTAGCCAAGATAATTTATCTTGATTTACTACTACATTTGCCTTTTTTCCTCCCATGAAGCTTGCCTCTTTTTAGGCCCAGTGTGCAGCAATACCATATTCGGCTATTCTATGCATATCCCAAGTACGAATCTGTACCTCGAATGGAGTTCCTTTTGGTCCTATCAAGGTTGTGTGTAAAGATTGATACATGTTAGGTTTTGGAACCGAAATATAATCCTTAAATCTTCCTGGCATTGGGTTATAAAGCTCATGCACAACACCTAATGCCGCATAACAATCCTTTACAGAATTTACAATAATTCTTAATGCGAATAAATCATAAATCTGGTCCAGAGTCTTATTGTCTCTCTGCATTTTTCTAAAAATACTATATAAATGCTTTGCTCTACCCGTTATTTCCGCTTCTATTTTTTGCTTCTTTAATTGAACTCTTATCTCGTCCATAATCTGGTCGATGAATTTCAATCTTTCTTCTCTCTTCTTGTCTATTCCTTCAACAAGCTCTCTATATTCCTCTGGGTATAGGTATTTAAAAGATAAATCCTCTAGTTCCCATTTCAAAGAATACATACCAAGTCTGTTTGCAAGTGGTGCATACAAGTCCATTGTTTCTCTTGCGTTTGCAATTTGACGGTCTCTCGCCAAATATTTTAATGTTCTCATGTTATGAAGTCTATCAGCTAATTTAATAAGAATTACTCTTATGTCTTTTCCCATTGCCAAGAACATTTTTCTGTAGTTTTCGACTTGTTGCTCTTGTTCACTCGTATAATTTAATTTTCCAAGCTTTGTAACACCATCAACCATTTCTGCAATCTCTGGTGAAAATTCCTTAGACAAATCTTGCAAAGTTACATCTGTATCTTCAATTACATCATGTAAAAGAGCAGCACAAATAGTGCTCTCATCAAGTCCAAGTGTAGACAATATATATGCAACTTGAACCGGATGGATTATGTATGGTTCTCCAGACCTTCTCAATTGTTCCCCATGCTTAGATTTTGCAAAATCGTATGCTCTTCTTATTAATTTTAAATCTGCTCTTCTATTAGATTTTTTCGCATTTTCTAATACTTCTTCTATGGTGTGATTTACGTTTTCCGACATTCTTCCATCTCCCTTTACATCTAAAAGACTTTAGCTTATGCTATGTCTCATGTCTTTTAGATTAATTTGTATATTTTCCATTCCCTTATAACTATTTATCTCTAAGTTTCCTACAACATCTACTTTTGAACCTATCGCATATTCAGAAGATATATTTCCTAAATTAAATCCTATTGTGTCTATGTATTTGTTTTCGTCTTGAAGCATTGCTTTCAAGTGCTTTCCTTCCGAAAGTGTTCTGATTGATGTTATTTTTAAATTGCTAATCTGGAATAATGGCATCTTGTTGCCTTCCCCAAATGGCTCTAGCAATTCTAAGTCTTTTATATCTTTTATGCTGATATCCTGTAATTGTACTTTTTCATCTATTTTAATTACTGGAACAATAGATAAAATATTAGATTTTTCAGCATATTCTTCAAATTCTTGTTTAAATTTTTTAAAATTATCTTTTTCTATTGTAATTCCAATTGCCATGCTGTGTCCACCAAATTGTTTGATGTACGTACTGCATTTTTCTAATGCCTCATGTAAGTCAAACCCAGGAATACTTCTTCCAGAACCACGAGCTAAATCGTCTTCGTAGCAAAGTAACACACTTGGCTTAAAATACATTTCTGTAATTTTTGATGAAACAATTCCTATAACACCATGGTGCCAATTTTCTCCACCTAATACTATACATGGAAGTTTCTGTTGTTCTGGGTCTTCCATCATCTTTTGGGCTTCATTAAAAATTCTCTTTTCAATTTCTTGGCGCTCTTGGTTATACTCATTTAAATTATGTGTTATTCTCTCTGCCTCATCTTTACTATCTGTTAAAAATAGCTCTAAAGCTTCTTTTTCATGCCCCATTCTTCCACACGCATTTATTCTTGGAGCAACTCCAAAAGATATCGCCATAGAATCTATTTTTTTATAACCAATACTATCTAATAATACTTTTAAACCAATATTTCGTGTCTGTCTAACTAGTTTCAATCCTAATTTTGATATAGTTCTATTTTCATCTACAAGTGGAACAATATCTGAAATTGTTCCAACACATACTAAGTCTAAGTATTTTAAATATTCCTCTTCTTTTACTCCCAGCCTTATCGAAATAGCTTGAGTTAATTTAAACGCAACTCCTACACCAGCTAACCCATTAAATGGGTATTTGTTGTCTTTTCTCTTACAATCAACCACTGCAACCGCATCTGGCAATGTTTCGGTTGGTTCGTGGTGGTCAGTCACAACAGTATCTATTCCAAATGACTTTGCAAGTTCAATCTCTTTGTTTCCAGTAATTCCACAATCAACCGTTATAATCAATGTATGTTTAGTATCTGCAATTTCTCTTATTGCATTTTCATTTAATCCATACCCCTCATGCAATCTATTTGGAATATACACATCTGTTTCAAGTCCTCTCTCAGCTAAAAATCTCTTTAGAACAGTGCTACTCGTAATTCCATCAACATCATAATCTCCATAAATTGCAACCTTCTCGTGAATCTCAATCGCCTTAACGACTCTATCTACCGCCTTCTCCATGTCTGGCATCATGAACGGATCATGAAAATCTGTCCTTCTTGGATGCAAAAAAACTTCTATTTCATCACTGTTTGTTAATCCCTTATTTGCAATAATATTTGCAACCAATTTACTTACGTTAAATTCTTCTGATATCTTGTTAATCAGTGCATCATTTGCTTCGTTTAATTCCCATTTTTTATTCAAATTTGTCTCCTTATCTTTTTAACATAATATTGACAATATTTTATAACATATGGGGTAAAAATACAAGCATTTAGGGCAAAAAAATTATTCTACAAGAGCTTCCCCTCTACGTTTGAAACATTGACAATATTATGAAAACAGGAGGCGAAAACTTCGCCTCCTGTCTCTTTGCTATGGAGTTTAGCAGATTTCCAGAATAAAATCTTGTACTTTCTACTTTTTTAATTTTTTCTCTTCTTCTGTCTATTAGAGAATGTCAAGTGCCTCCTGGGCCAACTTGCTTCTAACAGACTTCTTGCTGTTAAGCGTGATCTGGAAGGTATGCGGGTTGCCCTTCATCTTTTCACTTAGGTACACCAAACCGTTGTAGCGCGAATTAAGCGCAGGATTGTTAACCTGGTCAGCGTCTCCCAAAAAGATGAACTTCGAACCTTCGGCAGAACGCGTAACAATGTCCTTGATATCGCACGGCTTTATATTCTGCGTTTCATCAATGATAAACACCGTGTTCGGAATTGTACGACCACGCAGGAATCCAATCGGCTGAATTTCGATGTCTCCTCTCTCGAAGAATTCCATTGCCTTCTTCTTCAGCTCAGCATTTGTGAAATCCGGAAATTTCTGTCTGAGAATCTCCTTCAAATTATCAACAATACCGCCAAGATACGGGCCCACCTTATCGTCGATTTCACCAGGCAAAAAGCCAAGTTCTTCGTTTGCCACCGTAACAGTGGGAGTTGCAACGATTATCTGCTTATATGTCTGCTTTTTCTTGTCCCCTTTCTTTTCAATCGCATTCAATGCCATTGCCAAAGAACAATAGGTTTTTCCGGTACCTGCAACACCTTTCGTAACAACCAATGGTGCTATATCAGGTGGCATAAGCAAGGATTCCCAGAATACAACCTGCTCCACATTGAGAGCCTTATGTCCTCCCGGTATGCTCTTGTCATATTTAAGGCGAACAATTCGTCCATTGGTATAACGTCCTATGGCCTTAGAAGTGTCACTGACAATCTCGACGAACTCGTTTTCAATCCAGTCGAAATTTTCATACTGGTACACTTCCTCTACAGGAACTCCTCTTTCATCGGTAAACATTTTTTCCAGTGAACTCCCAGGCATGAAAACTTCAACTATCCCTTTATATTGATCACAAGGTTTAGGGAAAATCTCGTCCTTAAACAGCTCAGTATCAATTCCAAGCTGATTGCCCTTCAGACGAATGTTCGGATTTCTAGAAATCAAGATAACCTTTTGGCTCTTTTTCTTCAAATCCTTACAAACCTGGAAAACTCTATGGTCAAGCCGCGAAAAATCTGCCAAATTAGCAATTTCCTGCTCAATAGGTCCATTATCCACAATGCGCAGGTAGCTTCCGTTTTCCTGCTTGAAGCCTCCCTCGGAAAGCAAATCATTCTGGGGAAGGCTGTCGATATACTCTACGAACCTACTCGCCATGCTCATCTTTTCCGGCACACCCTTGTACCGATAAAGGTTCTGGAGAATTGCCATAGGCACAACAATGGTATTGTCATCGCCAAATCTCAAAGTCGGATCCTTAGATGCCAACAAAGCTTCCGTCCTCAAAACGAATACCTTTTTCATTTGTATATAACTCCTTTGCAAATTGCGTTCTGAAAATAGTGTGTTTCAGAACTGTGTGTATTCGAACTTTTTATATTATATCATTTATAATTACATTTTTCAATGAATCCTTTCAAATTTTAATAGATATTTACATAATATTTTTCTTATATAGATATAGCACAAACTGAGGCTCCCACCAAGGGAGCCCCAGCACGTTGTATGAATTATTTTATTCGAATTTTGTCGACAGGCTCTTTATAAGGCCTTCGTGATTCACACGGAAAAAGTAACCACTTCCAAGAATTCCGACCCTTTCAGTGTCAACTTCGTTGATAATCCTTTCTGCAAATATTTGCTTTGTATTAGCCTCTCCGTGGTTCACAAGTACTAGCTTAAGTTTTTTGAACTTCTTGAGGAAGTCAATCATCTCATCTGCCTTTGCGTGAGCAGAATATTCGGTGGTGTATTCAACCTGTGCATACTTCTTTACAAGTGTACCACCAATCTGAACAGCCGTACCGACTTCAGCCTCTTTGAGTCTTGCACCAAGCGTACCTTCTGTGGTATAGCCCGTGAAGTGGATAAGCGAATTTCTCCTGGTCAAATACTCTGGAATATACACCTGTGCAGGACCATACGATCCCATGCCAGAAGTGGTAAGGATAATCTTAGGCATAGTACTCGTCAAGACTTCGTCGCGATTAGCCTTGTCCACAAAGGTAAGGTTCTTCGGAAGAAAGTTTTTCATATCTTCCTTTATGTCCAGTCCATCCTTCAAGTAAAGCATGGTATATCTGATACCAAGCTTTCCATCGAAATAAATCGGGACATTTACGTCCAAAGAACCATCGTCCTGCATGCATTTAACCTCATACAGAATTTCCTGCGAACGTCCCAGCGAAAAGACTGGTGCAACAACCGTACCTCCATGCTCGAGGCACTTCAGCACATTCTGCTTAAAGCAGCTAGTAACCTCATAGGAGTCCATGTCTCCATAAGTGGATTCCTGAACCACCGTAAGCGGAAGTTCAAGCACCCAATCCGGAAGGTCTGGTACATCGAAGAACATGTTCTTGTTGCTGTAGTCGCCAGAGAAAAACAAATTAATTGTTTCGTATCCCTCCCAACTGATTTGAACGAGAATGCTAGAAGCTCCCATCAAGTGACCATTCATAAAGAATGTTGCCTTGATATTCGGGCGAATCTGGATAGTCTCATTATACTTGCAAGGATGAATCAGTCTCATGGTCTGAGACACATCGGCCTCGCTGTACAACGGCGAATGATTCTGCCGTTTTGCAACATCTCGTAGCACCTTATGGCTATCCTCCAAAGCCAAAGGCAAGAGCTTTGCAGTTGTCTCAGTCATATAGATTTCTTTGGCGAACCCCTTGTTCACCATAAAAGGCAGGCGACCAACATGATCCACATGATTATGCGTAACCAAACAGAAATCGATGTTAGCAGGGATGAAAGGCAAACTCTCATTGTTCTTGCTGTACTGCCTCTCTTGAAAGAGGCCACAATCAACAACAAATTTGACCGTACTATTATCTGGCTGTTTTACAATAACCAGATTGCATGAGCCAGTTACCTCTGGATGCACAGCCATAATGTCTGCGTAGAGCCGGTCTTTTGAACCCATAATAATCCTCCAATCAAAAAATAATAAAGTTAATTAGCTTTAAAATGTTTTTGCAAACATTTCATGTTTTTATTTTACAACATTATGTTGCCATAGTCAATAATTCCAAACAGATACTTTATTTTTTCAACAATATTTCTATGATATATATTTAACAATTATACCACACAAAAAGAGCAACTTTAAATTAAGTCACTCTTTCAATCTATTATTCTTCACTTTCTTCTGCTGCTCTTGGTTTCATTAATGGGTATAGAACTACATCTCTTATGTTATCACTGTTTGTTAAGAATTGTAAGAATCTATCTATTCCAAGTCCCCAACCAGAAATTGGTGGCATACCATATTGCATAGCTCTTATATATTCTGTATCTATGCTCATAGCTTCTTCATCACCATTAGCCTTTAATTCAGCCTGCTCTATAAATCTTTTTTCTTGTTCGTCACAGTCTACAAGCTCTGAATATCCATTTATTATTTCTTGTCCATTTACTACTAATTGGAATCTGTCTGTCAATTTTGGATTTTCATCATTGCTTCTAGCAAGTGGAGATAAATCTATTGGGTGTTCAATTAGATATGTTGGGTTTATTATGTTTGGTCTACTTACCTTTTTGTATAATGTATCTATTAAATTTCCTCTTCCTAATTGTTCTAAGTTGTCTGCCTCTAGTTTTATTCCTTTTGCTTTTATTTCCGCAAGTAAGCTTTCTGCTGTTTCGAATTTGTCAATATCTATTCCACAGTCTTTAAGTATTAAATCTCTGAATGATACTACTTTCCATTCTCCACCAAAGTCAATTTCTTGTTCTCCAATTTTGATGTTTAAGTTTCCATCGAATAATTTTGATAATATGTATATAATCATTTCTCTTAAGAATTTCATATTATCTCTGTAGCACCAATAAGCGCTGTATCCTTCGACCATTGTGAAGTCTTGTAAATGGTTTGCATCCATTCCCTCATTTCTGAAGTCTCTTGCAATTTCATACACATTTGAAAATCCACCAATTATAAGTTTTTTCAATGTTAATTCTGGAGATATTCTTAAATATACGTCCATATCTAATGCATTATGGTGTGTTATGAATGGTTTTGCAGTTGCTCCAGAAACTGTATTTTGAAGAACTGGTGTATCTACCTCTAAAAATTCATGTGTATCTAAGAACTCTCTCATTAATCTGATAAACTTTGTTCTTAATACAAATCTCTTTTTAGCATCATCGTTCATGATTAAATCAAGATGTCTCTCTCTATATACTGCATCTTGGTCTGTTAAACCATGGAATTTTTCTGGAAGTGGACGTATTGCCTTTCCCAAGAATGTGTATTCATAAACTTGAAGTGATTTTTCTCCTGCTTGAGTTGTAAATATCTCTCCTTTTACTCCAATGAAATCACCGATATCAACTGTTTCGTGTAAGAATTTATATACATCTTCTCCTAAATCTTCTTTTTTAATCACTAATTGAAGATATCCCTCTATATCTCTTAGATCTAAGAAACTTATTTTTCCTAATTTTCTCTTAGACATTACTCTTCCAGCAATCGAAACATCTTTTGTTCCGTCTGGTAATTCTCTTGCTTCTTTAATTTGATGTGTTCTTTCATATCTCTCTGGATGTACGTTTACACCATTATCTATTAGCTTTTGCATTTTATCTCTACGTACTTGCATTAATTCTTTTATGTCTGCCATATTTAACAACCCTTTCTAAAAAGCAAAGTTCTTATATTTACAAAACTTTGCATTTTCTCTTTAAAATTATGTAACCATTATATTACAAAAAGCCTTGTGCGTCAAGGCTTTTCTTTTTGTCTAATTATTTTGTTATCCATTTTACTAAATCCAAGTTTGCTGGGTCTAATAACATTTCATTTTTAGGCATTACTCTAAATGTATAACCATAATTTCCGCCAGTTGTAAGTTCAACTGTTGCTTCATACTCATATTCTTTCTTTTCATCATCACTGCCTATTAAATTCATTGGTATTATTTGAATTTTATCTACTATACCATTTTCCATTATTTGTCCATAGTAAACTTGTGCTTCTATGGAGTTTTTATCAATGTTTGGTAGATATACTTTACATCTAACTGTAATGTTGTTTCCAGCATCTACTGTGATATTATCTAAGTTACCCTTTTCTTGTTTTATTGTTATATCATTCCAGTTCAAATATAAATTGTTTTTCCAACTATTAAATTCTGCAACTGATGATAAATCTGTGTAATATTTGTTGTACAAATTACAAAGTGGCATATAGAATTTATTTGTATAATCTATAAGCATTCTAGCTGTGCTGTATCTTCCAGCATTCGACATTATAGATTGTTTCATTATTTCCATCCATCTCTTTGATATTCCGTTTTCATCTTTATCGAAGAATGTTGGAATTATTTTATTTTCTAATGTTTGGTAAATGCTCTCGCTATCAGCATTATCTTGTTCTTCATAAGAAGAATATTCGGCATTGGTTCCTATTGTCCAACCATTTTTCTGGTTGTATCCTTCTGCCCACCAGCCATCAAGCACGCTAAAGTTTATAACGCCATTTACAGCAGCCTTTTGCCCTGATGTACCAGATGCTTCCATTGGTCTTCTTGGAGTATTTAGCCATACATCAACACCACTTACTAAATATTTAGATATACCTATGTTGTAGTTTTCAAGTAAGAAAATCTTACCTTTAAATTGAGGCTTCATAGATAATTCGTGAATATATCTTATTAAATCTTTTCCTCCATTGTCTGATGGATGTGCCTTTCCTGCAAATATTATTTGAACTGGTTTTCCAGCCTCGTTTAATATTTGTGTTATTCTCTCTAAATCTTTGAATATTAAAGTAGCTCTCTTATATGTAGCAAATCTTCTAGAAAATCCTATTGTTAAAGCATTTGGATCTAATTTTGATGTGATATCATTTATATCACTATAACGATATCCTTCTCTTTTTAATCTATTTGTTATATTTTCCTTTACCAATTTTAAAAGTTTAACTTTTCTTTCCATATGAGCATTCCATAATTCTTGGTCTGGAATATCTGCAATCTTCTGCCAAGTTGCATCATTTTTAATATCATCTTGCCAATATGGTTTTAAATATTCGTTATATAATCTTTTTAAATTTGGTGCAAGCCATGTACAAGTGTGAATTCCATTTGTTACATAATCTATTGGAGCCTCATTTGGAGCTATATTTGGCCATACCTCTCCAAATAATTCTCTAGAAACCGCACCATGTAATTTACTTACTCCATTCTTCTTTCCAGAGAATTTTAGTGCAAGAATTCCCATGTTAAATCCAGTGTTAGATAAATCTGCATTTGGCTTCATTCCTAATCTGAAAAATTCTTCTTTGGTAATAGAAAATCTATTCCAATAATCTTTAAAATAAGTTTCAACTAAAGATAATGGGAATATATCATTTCCTGCTGGAACTGGTGTATGAGTTGTAAATACTGTTTTTGCAGCAACAATCTCCTCTGCCATATCGAAACTTATTTGTTTTTCTTTAATGATATTCTTCATTAATTCTAATATTAAGAATGCTGAATGTCCTTCATTCATATGATATACAGTAGGATTTAATCCTAAGGTTTTTAGAAGACTTGTTCCAGCCATTCCAAGAACAATTTCTTGTTGAATTCTCATTTCTTGGTTTCCACCATATAAATGAGCTGTTATATCTCTGTATTCAGGAATGTTTGCATCTATGTCAGAATCCATCAAATACAATTTAACTCTTCCAACATTAACTTGCCAAACCTTTAGATAAACTCTTTTTTTAGGCATATTTACATACACTAATAAATCTTTACCTTCTACATCTTTTACAGGATATATTGGTAGAGTATCTATATCATTTTCTCTATCTTCTTCATATTGTTGACCATATCCATTTATAATTTGATGGAAGAATCCTTTTTTATATAATAATCCAACAGCCACAAGTGGTATACCTAAATCACTTGCTGACTTCAAGTGGTCTCCCGACAAAATTCCAAGTCCCCCAGAATATATTGATAAAATTTGGTCTAATCCATATTCTGCTGAAAAATATGCAATCAAATCATTCTTATTATCTGGATAATTTTTCTTAAACCATGTTGATTTACTATTCATGTAGTCATAAAAATCATTTGCAATTTTATCATATTCCTTCAAAAATTCTGGATTTTCGGCTACATTTTCCAATCTCTCCTGTGAAACAAGTTTTAAAAACTTAACAGGATTCTTTCCAACAGTCTCCCATAAATCACCATCAATTATCTTAAATAATTTTAAGAAATCTGTATTCCAAGCCCACCATAGGTTACCAGCAATTTCAGACAATTTGTTAATTCTTTCTGGTAGTTGTGGAGTTACTGTTATTTTATTAAATACGTACATTAAAATTCCTCCTTCGTAACTTATCAAATTCATCTCATCGTTTAATATCATCATTCTATATTATGTATTAACAAACAGAAATTGTCAAACCTTTTTGACAATTTTTTTAAATTTAACGAAAAAATTTTTTCTTAATTTTTAGACTCTAAATTAGTTCTAATTATATTTACTAAACTTTATTTTTTAAAGTCACTTTAAATTCATATTCTATATGTTATAATATATTTAGTAAAATTAACATTGCAGAAAATATTTACAAAAATATTTAATAAAGATTTTTTCAATAATACTATTTAATATAATTTGAAAGGGATGAATTTTATATGAAATTTATAAGAAGACTTTTATTATTTTTATTAATCATAATTATCATTGTGTGCAGTGTATTCTATATGAATGGAAAAAAGTTGTATGACTCAAAACTATCATCAATAAGTCTTGAAGATAAAATTTCATCTATAAAATCAGATGAAAGCTTCGTATCTTTAAAAGATTTACCAGACTATTACAAAAATGCAGTAATTGCAGTTGAAGATCACAGATATTACAATCATGGAGCAATCGATCCAATTGCTCTAGCTCGTGCAATAGTCAGTAACATAAAACAGAAAGAATTTAAAGAAGGTGGTAGCACAATTACTCAGCAAACAGCAAAAAACTTATACTTCATATCTGAAGATGATGTTGTAAGCCGTAAAGTTGCTGAAGGAATTCTAAGTTTCAAGCTCGAAAAAGATTACTCGAAAGACGACATCTTAGAACTATATGTAAACACAATATACTTTGGGAATGGATATTATGGGATAAAAGAAGCCTGCGAAGGCTACCTAAAAAAAGAGCCAAAAGATATGACTCTTTATGACTCCACAAGGCTTGCCGGAATTCCAAATGCACCAAGTGTGTATGCGCCAACAGTAAATTTTAATTTGACTCAGAGCAGACAGCGTAAGGTTGTTTCATCAATGCTAGAATATAAATATTTATCTCAAGAGCAAGCAGATAAATTAAATAAAGAAATTACAAATGCCAAATGGTAATGTACAAACTGGTACAAATTAGTAACTGAGAGCAAACTGTACAATTCATTACAAAATGTCATGAATCAGAATAACAGCTGTGTATGAAGAAAGAATTATGCAATCTGTTACAAAAACATGTTAAAACATAATATAAACTATAGACAAAAAAAATGCGTATGATTTTCAAAAGACGAATTCTTAATTTTAAAATAAGAGTTCGCCTTTTATCTATTTTTTTATCAAATCCTCTAAAGTTTTACTATCCACATAATTTTCAATTGCATTATCTAGCCCTTGCCAGAAAGAATATGTTAAACAACTATCTTGCTTATGGCATCCTTCCTGAACACATGTTGTTGGGGCTAAATCCCCTTCCGCAGTTCTCAAAATATCCCCAACTTTATATTCATTAGGTTTTCTAGCAAGCTTGTATCCTCCGGCATTTCCTCTAGAACTTTTCACATAACCTGCCTTATTCAATATTGCAATTATTCTTTCTAAATATTTTATTGAAATCTCTTGTCTTGTTGCAATATCTTTTAATGATATATATTCTTCTGGATTATTCATGGCCAAATCCAGCATTATTGCTAATGCATATCTACCTTTTGTTGAAATTTTCATTATATTTTTCTATATGATACTAAAGTTAGTACCATACACTCCTTTCCAGTTTTTATATTAATTACAAACGGGGGATATGTTTTATATACTTCCCCCGTCATATTTTGTCAAATTGTATTTACTCCTCTTCTTTGCTTGCACTGTTTTCTTTGAATTTTGCATAACTTTCCTCAATTGCCCCAAGCAACCAGTCATGCACCTCCACAGTAGTCTTGCTTTCAGTATTTAACAGCACCTTATCAATTTCCACGCTTTTTAAAAAGTTTCCAATGATTTCTCTGTTGAACTCCTCAATAAACTTTCTGTTTACAACGTGACCTTCTCCACCTCGTCTTCTAATGCTTTCTTCGGTCGGAATAGTAAGTGCTACAATGAAATCAGTCTTAACTCCAATAGCTTCAAAGAAATTTTTAACACATTTACTTTTTTCTATGGAAAATTCACCACGTTGAGCATACAAATAGTTCCACGCGAGAGAATCCACAATGCCACGGTCTACCAAAACGATATCTCTGTCATTATTAATTTCTTCATAAAGTTTCTGTGCTGTTTTCAAGGTCATCCAGATGTTACCTTTGGAACAACCTGTTTTAAACATATCAGGTACAATTTCCGCCGATTCTCTAACTAACCCAACTTTATAGCCTTTTTCCTCCAAGCTTCTTCTCAGCATTTTCACGCTGGTAGTCTTACCAGCTTCAGGTGTACCTAAAAATTCGACAATGAACGGCCGCATAGTTATGCAACTCCTTCCTCATTACAAATGAATTACGTACTCTGTATGTAGTTTATCATCTTTTTTTTTAAAAGTAAATAGCATATGCTTATCATTCTTACATTTGCATTATACTTCTTTTCAATTTTTAGTTATTAATATATGTATCAAAAAATAATTTCAGTAATTTTAGGTTTTTTCAAAAAATGTATTGACATCTATTCAAAAATATTGTATACTTCTAAGTGCGTTAAGAAATGCACCCTTAGCTCAGTTGGTCAGAGCCACCGGCTCATAACCGGTCGGTCCAAGGTTCGAATCCTTGAGGGTGCACCATTTATTATTTTTTAAATGGCTAAATGGGCAGATGGCCGAGTGGCTAAAGGCGGCAGACTGTAAATCTGTTCTCGTAAGGGTACGATGGTTCGAATCCATCTCTGCCCACCAAGAATTAAGTAGTATTCTGA
>OGLX01000523.1_pt1 | contig 25949 bp, 9 predicted proteins | sample 1572821 | NCBI WGS metagenome assembly OGLX01 (sample SAMEA2581908, study PRJEB24529) | metagenome | biome: Human gut stool | place: China | collected 2011 | reverse complement strand
TGGGAAAAACAGTTCGGGGAACTGTTTTGTAGTATCTTTGTTTCTTATAAGAGCCTGTTTAATTGTTTCCTTTTTTGTTTATGGGTGAGAATTTTGCTCGAACATGTGACGCGTCAAAAGTAATTCCGTGTTTGAATGAACTTCTTTGAAATTCATAATAAACACTCTATTCCTTTCTCCTTTTCCCCAAAAAGCTTACGCTTTTTAGGGACCCCATAGTTCCAAATTCTGCGAACAACGAGAGCAAAGGATTTGGGAAAAACAGTTCGGGGAACTGTTTTGTAGTATCTTTGTTTCTTATAAGAGCCCTGTTCAATTGTTTCCTTTTTGTTTATGGGTGAGAATTCTGCTCGAACCTGTGACGCGTCCTCGTCGTCGCAAGTTGCATATCGTTCAAAATAACTTTAAGTTATTTTTCGCTCATTCCACTGCTCCGCCTCTCAAAATCTGTCGTACAGCAGTGCGTCGGATTTTGTATTACTTTTAATTCAGTTTATCAACAGTATAAAAGCCATCGGTTTTTAACCGATGGCTTTGTTTTATGTCAACCAAAATCTTATGCTGCTTACACCTTTATTTTATTAGTTTATAAAAAGCAAAAGGAGACGGTATTTCTACCGTCTCCCATAGCTTTATTTCAATGTCAGATTGAAAAGGCTGTATTAGTCTAAACCGCCCTCTACATCTTCTCTACCTGTTGTTGATGTAGTTACAACATCATATGTTTTGAATTCATCAATCTGTGAAATTGGCTTTGTGTAAAGCTCTTTCATTGGTTTTCCTCCCAAATTTACCGGTGCCTTACCCCTGCCGATTAGGCAGAGGCAATAGCATCAATAAATTATAATTTGTTAGTGATAAGTGTAAGATTTAACTTCAGAAATTGCTTTCTTCAAAGTGCCATCAGCAGTCTTTGTGATAACAAATGCTGCAGCTGAAACCTTACCGTTTTTCTTAGAAAGACCATATCTAAGAGAAATATCTGCTGCTGAATTCTTAGTATAAGCAATCTTTACAGTACCTGCATTAGCGTCTGCACCCTTATTGCCAACATTATCAAGTGTGAGTTCAGAATCAGCTAAATTCTTACCATAAATGAAGCCCTGCTTAACTACTGTTTCGCCAGGAGCAACATTACGAGATGCAGCAAATGAAACCTGAACAGAACCAGCAATTTCATTTACGCCTGTAATTACAACTGTTGTTTTCTGCTCAACTACATTATCAACAGCTACAAGATTCATATCTGAACCGCAGAAGAATGTGTAAGTATCGCCATAAGCAACTGTTACACCGTCAACCTGCCATGCTGCAACGCCGTCCTTATGAACGCTAACCTTAGCGTCATAAGCAACTGTTGCAGGGCTTGCTGTTTCTACACCGTCTACTGTGAGAGTAGCACCTTCAGGAGCAGTTACTGTGTACTTAGCAACATCGTCCTTCTTATACTGAGCATAGATTGTAGCACCGTCTGTGAGTTTGCTGATTTCTTCTTCATTCATTGACCAACCTGTGAATGTGTAACCAATAAGTGTTGGAGCTGTAGGAACCTTAATATCAGCACCGCTTGTTACAGGCTGAGTTGAAATAACATTACCATATGGGTCAACAAATACTACTGTGAATGTTTCATCAACCTTTTCAGCAAATACAGCTTCGTAAGTGATGTTAGCTGTTGCAACTGTTTTATATGTTTCATCAGTTGAAACAATCTTTGTGCCAACTTTCCAGCCTACGAATTCGCCTGTTTCAGTATTTGCCTTAGCAGTAAGAGTTACATCGTCACCAACTGCAAGTCTTGCGTTAGCGCCCTTTGTAGCATCAGCACCGTTAAGTGTTATTGAACCAAGTGTTGTTGAAGCAACTGTTACAACTACACCTGCATCAAGCTTAGTAACTGCATCTTTAAGAGCAGCTGTTGCAGCGTCTACATCTTCCTGTGTTGTGTAAGCTTCAACTGTAGCCTGAGCATAATCCTTAAGAGCTGCTGTTACCTTTGCATAAGAAGCTGCTGTGAAATCATCAGCTTTTACATTCTGTGCAGCTTCAAGTGCATTATAGTATTCTGTACCGTTAAGCTGAGCGATTGGCTGTGTTGCCTTATATCCACAATGAGGGCAAGTAGCTTCCTTAGAACCTTCTGCCTTAATTGTAGGCTGAGTAACGGTTTCGTAATTAAGAGTACAATCATCTACTTTGTCGTTACCAACTTCAGTAAATACAAAACCATCCTGTGACCATGTATAAGTTGTTGTTGTATGAGTGCCGTTCTTATTATCGGTAATCTTAGCAGGAGTGTTAGCAAAGTTTTCAGGTGTTTCGCCCTTATTAACAGTTCTTTCTTTAGATGTACCGTCAATGAAGTTATAAGTATAAGTTTCAGTTGTAGGATTAGCTACAAGACCTTCAACTGCAGCTTTAAGTGCAGCTGTTGCAGCGTCTACATCATCCTGTGATGTGTAAGCACCAACTGTTGCTTCATCATAAGCAGCAAGTGCTTCTGTTACCTTAACATAAGAATCTGCTGTATACTTAGAAGCATCAGCATCCTTTGCAGCCTTGAGTGCAGCTCTGTAAGCTTCACCGTTAAGCTGAGCAATTACAGTACCTGTTGCGATTGTTTCGCCGCAAACATTACATACTGTATCACCTGTGTAACCAGCTTTGTTGATTGTAGGTTTAGTAGCGTTTACAACCTTTGTATCAGCGTGGTCACATACAAGCTTATCAATTGGTTTTGTATAAGTATTGCCACAATCAGGACATGTGTAAACATCATAACCTGCTTCTTTATAAGTAGCGTCCTTATGGTCAGTTACTTCGAATGGACATTCAGATTTTGCTACTACTGCTTCTTCAGTATAAGCAGCGTCAGCTGTTGCAGCTACAACTTCAGGTGTCCACTTGTAACTTGTTACTGAGTGATGATTTGAATCAACCGGTGTCGGAGCTGTTGTTGCTGTGTTAGCAGGAATTGTTGGCATTTCGCCATCATTTACAGTTTGAGTGGTAGGTTCACCACCATAAGGTGTAAATGTGATTGTGTGAGTTGATGGCTTAGGAGCTTCTCTAAATTCATTGAAGCCCATGAAAGTTGACTTTTTTGAACCAGGCCATTCAGTATCACCTGTGTTAGTATTTGTTTTTGTATCCCACATATTTTTAGCATATGTTGTAAGTTGATAAAGCATAATACCATCACTGGTTGGACCAACATATGAAAAGCTCTTTACATTTGTAGGATTATAAATGTGGAACTGGATAGGATCATTTGTTACGATTTTAAATACGAATGTAGCAACAGGAATTGCATTTGTATAAGTATAACCTGATGCTTCACCTGTTGTAGGGTCTACAAATAAACCGTCAGGATCTGCAACTGAAGTGGTATCAACATTTGGCCAAGACCAGCTATAATCAAGTACATTGTACTTGCCATCTTCTTTATTAGCAATAATCTGTGAAGAGTTTGAACCATCTGTTGTGAATGAAGATTTGCTTACGCCTTCTTCACAAAGTGAATATAAAGGAAGGTAAGATAAACCACCTTTACCTTTTTCCCAATTACCCTTAGCAGCTGCTCTTTCAGTTTCAGTACCGAGCTTATAAACGTTCTTTCTGCCTGATTTATAAGAATAAATACCGGCAGGTTCAATAGAATCACTGAACTGAACTTGTGCCAAGATTGATGAAAGGACTTTGATGTTTTCAACAGCAACTGTCATTGTGAAATAATCACCGACACCGAGCTGAACATCATTTTCGAGTGTAGGAAATGTATTTCCGATTGCATTGTTAAATGTGTTTGCCTTATCCTTGCTAATAGTAAGTGTACCTGAAGTAGTGTTACCATTAACAACTGTGTAATTATAATCTACCGGTGCGCCATAAAGTGAAGCATAAGAGCCAAACTTTTCTGAGCCTGTGCCACAGGTTGAATAATCAGTATAATTAGTTGCATTATCCTCTACGAATGTACCAAAATACATTTTCATATTTGGTTCATAATCGCCAGGTGCTGCAAGTGCTGTGAAAGGTACTGATAAAACAACCATAAGAACTGACAAAATGACAGCAATTGCCTTTTTGAAAGTTTTATTCATTTTCTTTCCCCCTATTTAATTCAAAGTTACATCAGCGTATTTAACTTCATTACCAAAGAATGTAAAAAATGTAAGCTTATCTAAACCATCAATTGCATTATCTTTGTTAAAGTCGCAGTAAAGATTATAATCTTCTGCACCACCGGAGAAAGCTTTATAAAACGAAAGCTTATCCAAGCCATCAATACTGCCATCGTGGTTATAGTCGCATATTGCAACACTTACCGTTGAAACATCCTTTGATTCTGAAACTACTAATGTAACCTTTCTGTCAATAGTGGTTTCACCACTGATTAACATTTTGTACTCACCTGCCGGAATATCGGCAAGTGTATAATCACCGTTTGAATCTGTAACTGCAGTTGCAACGGTTGAATCATCTGCAGTTTTAACCGTAAGATTTATACCGCCAATACCGGTATCACTTGCACCTCCATCAAGGGAAGTAGCAATAGTAATCTTACCTGTTATATCACAACCCGGACCTTTCGGTGAAACATCACAGGTCATTAGATATAAAGAACCATCATAATCATCGGCTTGTTTAACGAGTGCATACTCATCCTTAAGCCCATCATTATAATCTGTTAAAACAAAAGTCTCATTCGGGCTGGTTGAAACTGAAATTACATTAGACGCGTCACATTTATTAGCAAAAGCAACTGTAAAAGTTGCAAGCAATGTGGCATCACTATTGATTGCTGAACAAGAGTCAGAATCAGAAACAAAGCCGAACACCAAATTTGAATTTTGTGTAATAGTTCCCATTGACGAAATGCCGGTAACTTTATCTGAAAGAAGTGACTTTGCCGCTGTATCAACAGTAGCATCTGCGCTGTACTTTGCAGTTACCTGCACAACCGATAACTCGGAAACACCTTCTAAATAGAAGTTTACATCGTAAGTACCGGCAGGCAATTTATCACCGTCATATTGTTTTCCGTCAGAGTCTGTATAAGTGCAATAAATATTTGGCTTTTCACTGCCAACAGTTGCACCGTATGAAGTATTAGGAAGGCACACGAAAAGTGCAATAAGCACCAAGAAAGTAAGTGTACCAATTACAGCACCTATTCTCTTTTTAACAAATGCATTTTGCATAGGTGTTACCTCCTTGCCAAGTAAATAAAATTTAGGGAGAGACGAGAGCGCATACAACACCAAATCAAACCTCGGTTATAAAAACGCAAAAGCGCAAAAGCAAGCTTTGAAGAAATGATATTGTAAAATCAGGGATAAACAGTGACTAAATGCAATCGCCTTTAACCTCCCAACCCTAAAAACAGGGCCGGTATATAAACGGGGATTACCCGATTATATCGAATTTATAAATAAAGTAACCATTATAATAAACGGTTACATATCAGGGGTATTGCTACCCCTGATATGATTTAATTTAATTAGTCGAGAGCACGTGGAGCATACTCAACTGTCTTACCATAGAAGGTAAAGAATGTAAGCTTATCTAAGCCGTCAATTGCATTATCCTTATTATAGTCACAGTAGAGATCATAAGCGTTTGAACCGCCGGAAAATGCAGTGTAGAAAGTAAGCTTATCCAAGCCATCAATAACACCATCACCGTTGTAATCACAAATACATACAGGAATTTCAACATTTGAAATATCTTTTGTACCGGTGAGTGTTACAGTTCTGTCGATAGTTACATTTTGTCTATGAACAGTAAGTGATGTTGTACCAACTGGAACAGTAGCAGTGAATGAACCGTCAGCTGCCGAAGTAGCAACTACTTCGCCGTTTGCGATAACATCAATTCCTGCAACACCTGTTGATGATTCAGTACCGTCAACATTTGTAGCAATAAGAACCTTACCGCTTACAGTGATTGTATCAGCTGCTGCCTGCTTAACTGAAGGAGCAATTGTTACATCGCCATCAACCTTATATTCATAAGGGAATGCCGAAACTGCAACCTTTGCACCGTTGATTGTAAGTTCATTAACAACTTGGTAACCTTCAGCTGCCTTAACATCAATTGTGATTGTTGAGCCGGTTTCTACTGAAACAGGAGCTGAGTAATCAACGCCATTGATTGTTACAGTAGCACCTTCAACAGCATTAACTGTTACAGTGCTGTTTGTAACTTCAGCAGGGGCAAGAGCAATCTCTGCAGCCTGAAGTTCTGTATCAACAGTGTAGATATTTGTAAGTGAAGCATCGTAGCCCTTCTTATCAGAAAGAACAAAGTTAGCTGGATCCTTATGAGCATAATCGCCGTGACCATACTGTGCAAGAGCAACTGCTGCTGCAAGAGCTCTGACATATCTGGTCCATGATTCTGCAGAGTAAGAACCATCGTTTACAAGCTTACCTTCAGCATCCCACTTACCAAAGCGAGGAGCGTTTGCGCCTGTTGTCTTTGAAACTGAAGCTTCAGTTGTTACAGTCTTACCGTCTTCAGCATAAACAGCCTTAGTAGCTGTAAGAGTTGAATAGATGTTGCCTGATGCACACTTAATTTCTTTTTCAAGCTGTGCACCCTGGTAACCACGCTCAACAGCTGCGCTTGCAAAGATGTTGAAAAGTCTGGTATATTCAGCTACTGCTGCTGATGAAAGTGATGAATGAGTTACATAAGTATAAGACTTTCCGTTGTCAATGCAGTTTTGTACAGTTGATGCTGCACTTGCAGGAGAAACGCCTAATTCCTTCTTAACTGCATCTTCAGTTTTAGCCTCTCCGGTAGCTTCATCAATTACCGGTTTGCCATCTTTACCTAAAACAACTTTATCATAATGATATTCAAGATCAACAGTAAAGTTCTTTTCAATGTTTCTGGCAATGTCAGTCATCTTAGAGAATGTTAAGATGTTAAAGTTTGTGTCATTAAGACCGGTTCTTGCAACAGAAATGTTTTTGAATGCATTATCTGCAGCCGGCTTAAGTGTGTCATTCATAATGCTTGTTACATAGTTGATTCTATCAACAGCCTTTGCAACAGCACCACGGTTATCAACGATTGAACCGTCAGACTTAACTTCGTTAGGAACGATAGTATAATCTGTTACAGGGAACTTACATGACCAATCTTCATTTGAGTTAACCTTCTTGCCATCGGCATCACGGTATACATACTGAACCTGGTTGTAAAGAAGATTACCCTGTGAGTCAGTTGCCTGAGTTTCAGTAGGCATCTGGCAAGGATTACCTTTTGCGGTAATAGCATTGTCCCAAGTTGTTTCATAAACAACTGAGTTAGCAAGATAGTATTTACCATCTGCATTCTTAATTACTTTGATTCCGGCTTGGTCTGTTGTACGAACGCTTCCATTATCATCAGAAAGAGCTAATGGTGAATAGATTGGCATTGTACCTGCAGCATCGAAGTAGTAAACGCCTTCAACACCGCCTACTTTACCTGAACCGTCAGCAAGAGCTTCGCCACCAACATAAGCGTTAGCCAAAACATCCTTTGGAATTGTATATTCTTTTCCTTTAGATGTTACTGTTGGAGCAGATTTTGTATAAGGAACATAAGCTAAATCGCCAAACTTTGATGTAACTTCTTTAGTTGTTGCTGTGAGCTGAGTCTTATTGTTAATGCTCTGTGCAAAAGCAATTGTCATAGCAGATGACTTAATAGAAAGTACATTAAGAAGAGCCTGCTTAGCTTGCTCGAAAACAGCTGAGTTAGTAAAGTCAGAAGGCTTATACTGTGATACAAGTGATGCCAAATTATCATAAGCAGTATTCATACCGCTGAGCTGGCTGGTATCACCTACAAGGATAGTAAAGTGAGCATAAGCTGACTTAGAACCATTGTAGATACACATATCAACCGGATATTCGCCGCCTTGAATGTTGGTTTCACCATCATAACGGAACGGTTGAACTTCAAGAGCAGATTGATTTGGAATCTCCTTCTTCTCACTTTCAATGTAGAAACCAGGAACTTTGGTGTTACCCATTGAAACAATGTTGAAGAGGTTATCGTAGTTAATCTGACCACCATTGTTCTGCAAATAAACTGATTCGTAAATATCACCGTCACCAACATGGTAACCTGCGATAATATTTTTAGCAATAGCTTCAGAAAGAGTGTAAACTACATGAGTTCTTGTCTGAATAGCCTTAACATTTTCAGCTGCGATGCCGTCCGGGTTAGTTTGAGCTTTAACTGCTTCGATTTCATCGCTTGTGTAACCCTTATAATAAGTAATTTTATCTTTGTTACCTGGTGTTGCTTCTGTTACCTCGTTACGGTTCCATTCACCGAATTCACCTGAACCAGGAGCAGTTTCAACACGGTAGTCATACATATTATACTTAAGAAGGTTACCGTTTGTCTTATCCCAAGCAGGGATAGCGTTTGCACTGGTGATGTTTACTGTTGTATAAGCAGCATTTTTATCATACTTTGTTACAACATTATTTGCATCAAGTGTGTTTGACTGATAATTTGAATTTTCATCATAGAAGTAGATACCGTCAACTGCTTTTTTACCTTGTGCAATCTTATTTCTGTTACTTCTATATCTAACTGAATATGTAGAAATATCAGCAAGGTTTGATGAATCAAGTACCATGTATTCAGGATAGTTAGCAACAAGAGTATTATCACTACTAAATTTAGATGTTGATTTTACATAAGCACCCTCAACACCAACTGTTTCATCAGGTTTATTTGTATCATGCAGGAACTGCTTGTTACTATTATACATAGCTTCTTTCCAACCTGTTGCGGTTGTCATATACTTATAAGCTGAAACATTATTATCAGCTGCAACAACTGTGCCATCTTTAAGTACGATGTCGTATACAAACTGAACTTCAACTACATTTGATTCTCCTGCTGCTGAGTCGAAAGTAATAGGAAGTTTAGGTGTTACTATTGTTTCGTTAGGAGCAATAAGACCTGATTTAAGTTGAGATGTAATATCTTTTTCTGCGTTGTCACTGCCAATATAAGTAGCTGACTTAAGCTTGTAATAGTAACGAGAAAGTTGAACAAGCTGTCCATTAGAGATATATGCACGGTTAAGACCTGTGCAGTTATTTGTAAATGAAACTGTATCGCTGCAATCGCCGCCTGCTGTTGTCTTCATAGAAGGTGTAGCAAAGCTTGCTGAAGCAGTCTTAAGCTGCTGAGTTCCGATTGGAGTGATAGCTTCAGGAACGAAAGAGTTAACTGCTGAAAGAGCAAAGAAAATACCTCTCATTACTGAATCGCCATACTTGTTAGCATTACCCTTGGTGCTGTCTGCACCATAACCGGTGAATTCAACAAAGTTGCAAATAGCCTTTTGGATTGCACCGATGTCAGTACCGCCGGTACCTGCAAGAGTGCCAACCTGAAGTAAATCATCAAATGGCTTGTTGTCACCGTTTGACTTAGGAACTACGGTTGTGAAATTCTGCGGCTGTTTAGAATAACGCTTACCGAAGAGACCGTTGATAAGGTCAGCAAGCAAATCATAAACAGTATTTACAAAACCTTTTGACTGAATCGGTTCAGCAGATACGATTGTGATAAGTTTGTAAACGAAATTAGATACGCCACAGAAACCGCTGTCTTTCTTATCTGCAATATTAAGAATTGAAAGAACTACATCGTTCCAGATAAGGTCATGTGAATCGAACTTACCGTATTCCTTGCCTTGGAGTGTACCAAGAACAGGGAAGAACTTGTTAGCGACTTTATCAATATTTTCCCAAAGGTCATTTGTAAGAGCACTGTTACCGTTTTCATCGCAAATACCGAGAAGAGCTGCAACACCCATTGCTCTTTCACCTGAGTTAGTTGACTTCTTCATTGAGTAATCTCCACCGTAGTAAAGAACTACTGAATTCAAGAGGTCAAAAATTGTAGCACTTGAATTAACATCTTCGTTTTCTGTCTTCCAAGTTTTGCCTTGGTATGATACAGGAACATATCCTTCAAGTACATATGCAACTGCATCACGAGCCATAGGAAGAATTGTACCTTCAAGTGTTGCGGTGATTGTACCGTCATTGGCTACATTTACAAGTGATGAATAATCCTTATTAGGAAGTACGTATGATAAGTATTCTTTAAGGCATACATAAGCAACTGCTTCTGCATCCTTACAACCATCCCATTCTGCTGGGTGGATAATATCTTGAAGTTTGCCTGCACCAAGGTTAACCTGGCCGATACAAGCAACAAGCATAGGAACCATTGCTGATTCAAGATTTGCTTCTGAAAGAACAGCATCAGTACCGTTAGCATCATAGAATGCCTTGAGAATGTTAGCGTCAGTAGCATCTGCTGTGTACTGAACCATCTTAAGTGCATTGCCAACGAGTGTTGAAGTGATTTTCCTGATTGTTGCATCATTGATTGATTCAACACCGTCTGCCTTTGAAGTTTTAGATTTTGCCATTTCCGGACGATTGCCGATAATGTTATCTCTTTGTGGGAACAAATCATTAACTGCTGCAACAAGTGCATCGTTAAAGCCTGCTACCATTGAACCGTAATTTGAATATTCATTATTAAAGAAATCGTCAATATTCTTTGTTCCGGTTTGTGCAAAGTAAAGGTTGATAGGACCTGTTTGCATATTGAAACCGTAGTCAGCAAGAGGGCTGTATCTTAACTTAGCAAAGAGCTTTGTTTCATCAATATCTGACCACTTGCCTTTTGATGTTTCAGCAGCTGCACGGTCAAATGAAAGCTGTTCCTTAGCTTTTGCAATAAAGTCATCTGCTGATTTATCGCCATAAGCTTCGTAATTAGCTTCAGCCCATTGGTTAATCTTTTCCTGTGTATAGTTAGAAGCAATATCGCTTGAATTCCATTGACCCTTTTGGTCGAAATAATAATAGTATGCATTATCAAGATTTCTGTCACCCTGGGTGTTTACATGGAGAAGCTTGATTGAACCCTTGAGAACTGTATCCCAAGCAAGATCAAGTGCTTTATAACCGAATTTGAAAAGAGAATCGGTTGGCTTAAATGTAATCTTTGTTGTTTGCTCTGTTGCATAACCGTTTTTATCCGGATGTCCATAAGCAAAAAGAAGAACATTAAGCGGATTGCCGTCATCATCTTTAAATTCGCTTGAATATACAAGGTTAGGGTCATAACCGAGTTTAGCAGCGGCTGTTGCATAATCCGTGCCTGACTTAGTCATTTCAGCCTTGATTTCAAGATAACGAGTAGCTGATGTGTTCTGAATAGGCTTGAGTGAGCCATCTTCGTTCTTTTCATTATATTCTTGGTTATATGTAACGAGAACGCTTATCTTCTGAAGAAGCTCGGTAGAGAGCTTATCGAAAAGCTGGTCATCATATACCCATTGGGTTTTACCACTCTTGAAATCATTGATTTCATCCTGTGTATACCATTTAGTATAGTTGAAAATAAGCTGCTGAACAATGTTATAAACAAGGTTTTTAGCATAACTTTCATCGCTGAAGCCTAATGGACCTGCAAGAAGCTTGTAGATATTAACCGCACTCTTAAGAACACCGAGGTTGAAATCACCTCTTAATACCTGACCGATTACATCCTTACCGGCATAGTCAGCTGAGTTGATTTGAAGAAGAGCAAGAGCTCTCTTAACAATCTCAGTTGATGAATAGTTTTCTCTTGTAACATGCCAGAAATTCTTGCTGGCATCACTTGAAGCTAATGATTTAAGCTGAATGTTACCTGCATCACCAACATAACTACCATATTTAGAAAGAAGACCTGCAACACTTTCAAGTGTAAGCATTACATCATCAACGCTGTCAAGCTTAACTGTTAAGGTATATTTAATAATACCGAGCGCGTTGATATTAAGATGCTTATTAACGCCATCCCATGTCATATACTTTGTAATATCGGATGGGAGATTTGCAAGAAGGTTGTAAACTGTTGGAGCAACTGTAGGAAGCATAAGGTCCGCATAGTCAAGCAATGCTGTTGCGGCTTGTTCGTCAGAAAGAATATTCCAAGCAAGGTCGTTATATTCTAACGCGTCATCTGTGTACTGCTTTTCTGAACTAACAGGTGCAGCGCGAGCTGAAAATGCACATGTTAAGCAAGAAGCAGCCATAAGAACAGCCATAAACAACGCAAGCAGCTTATGGGAAAACTTTTTTGCTTTCGTTTTCATTTTTTACCTCCGTAAAATTTTAAAAAATTTAAAGTAAAGTGTTAACATATTGTGCGTAATGCCCGTCGCAATCTCTGACCATCAGGCAATCTGAATTAGAATGAAGGCTCATTACAAGCCACAGCATTAAATTGGCGCAATATGTGCTTTAAACACATTATAATTATTACATACAGCCACCCGAAAGTCAATAAGTTAAACCTACAATCCTCATTTTTGTAACTTTAGCCAAAAACGACTTCGTTTTTTTGTCACTCTGCACAATTAGTTTACGAAAATTTTACAATTTGTTAATAGTTTTAAGGAGAAAAATAAGCTTGTCATGGCGAGTAAAGCGACAATACTTTACACAATTTTTACATTTGTAAAGGGTTTCGGCTTTACATTTTGCAAAATTTTTAATGCACTTCTTCTCTGTTTTATTCGTTTTTCAGTTACTCTTAATAAAATCGACGCTTGTTAGACATAATTTTTGATTAAGTCCATTTACAAGCACTTCGTTGTCAAATTCAAAACGCAAAATATGTTAAAATTCACAATAAATTCAAAATATGTTATAAAATTATTGACTTATTAGATTTTATTTGATATAAATATATTGTATTTGTTAATACGCGTGTGGATATCCTGCGCCTAAAAAGCAGTTTTTGTGTAGAAACTGTGTAATAAACAAATACTGCTCGGCGCATAATCCAAAATGCGTTACCATACGACAAAGTTCGTAAATCATATTGTAAAGGAGAGAAAATTTATATGAGAACGAGCAAAAAAATACTCAGCTTTTTCTTAGCTGTGGTAATGGTCGTGACCACTTGTTCAGTTGGATTTACTGCATTTGCAAAAAACAGTAATGACAACCCATTGTGGAACACTTCCAGCGTTAATGCTTCATCCGCATATAAAACCGTCAACGGTTTGGCAGATGAGCTTCCGTCCCTTCTCATGGGTATAGACGCAATATCAAAAGTAGTCTATAACAAAGGGGCAATCAGTCTTGGTACAACTTCAGACAAGTTGACTAAAGACCAGAAAAAATCAATTAAGGAGAATACGACTCTTCCTGAGATGTTGCAGGCACTTCAGCCTACGCTTATCAATGCTGTCGGCAAAATGGCTGTATCTACAAGCCAATCGGAATTTGTCACAGACATTATTGGTGAATCATCATCAAATGTAAGCAATTATGACTACCTCAACAATTTCAGCGACGACATCAATTTCTTCCAGCTTGCAGGTATGTGCCATAAGCTCATTTATGACGGTGTAAGCAACATTTCTGCAAACAAAGAAACAAAGAAAGCACTTGAAGATATTCTTTATGGTGCAGGCGATCGCAACCTTGAGGGTAAAGCAATCAAAAAAATCACTGTTGACTCAACAGGTCAGCACAAGCACTATGTTAACATTAAATACAACACCAAAGGTTTGTGGTATTTAACAACATTAGTAGATTCAAATACTTCTACTAACTTTGATATTTCCGATGCTGTTGATAATGTTTTGCCTGCAATTGCACAGCAATATGACGATCAAGTTGCAGATGGTAAGATCAAACCTGTTGAACTTTCTTCAATCACAGATATGTTGGATTTCAACGGTGACGGCGGACCTGTAAAAATAGGTGAAACATCTATGATGGCAAGCCTTTCACAGCTTAAATCCGCAACCTACACACTCACAGAAGATCAGCAGAAAACCGTAAATGAAGTATGCAGTTACTTAAACAATTACTATAAAGTTTTTGGTATTGATCTTAATGCCTCTGATGTTGCTGATTGTATTTACTATGCATATTCACCTCAATCAGATACTTTCACAAATATGTTTGGCGGTAACTTAGCAAGAACCATGCCTTACATTAGACTTGCTGTTGACGGCGGTGCAGATTTCAAACTCTCTGCTGATTCAGATTTCTTTAATGACCAATGGAACCCAAAAGTTACATCTCCTACCGGAGACCCATACACCATTGAATCAACCGGTATTAAAACTTTTAAAACTGTTGACGAATTATTATCACAGATTGAGCCATTCTTTGCTAAAGCTGTCGGATACGACAATCTTGACACTGCAGTAAGCGAAATGCTCAGCAGAGATAGTGCATCCACAGATGCATCATCAATATCTTCTGTAAAGGATTATATCACAAGCCTTTATATCATATTATCATACGCTTCACTTGTTGATGATGTAAATGGCGGCGGACGACAAAACGCTCCTTATGCTCAATATATTTTAAAAGGAACATTGGTTGACTTTAAAGGACTTAAACTTGAAGATATAAATCAAGCAGTTGATAAGGATATGCCTGCGGGCTTCAACTTCTACTGGCAAGACGGAGATGAATTCTTCCTTACAGATGATGAACTTGAGCAGATGTATTCAATTTTGAACTTGGTTGCTACTCAAGATAACAATTTCCCTGAAACAATAAACGGATATTTTGCTGACGGTAGTATGAAGTTTAATGATACAGACGGTTCTAAAACTTTCATTCTTCCTAAGAATCTCAGAGATACAGCCACAATTGAATATTTTGCTACATTCTTGAAGATGTACAGCAGAAAGAATAACAATTCTGATGCACAACAGCGTAACAAGGTTATCAACTTGTTTGCAGGTAACTGGATTAGCAACAGAAGCAATAAAACAAGTGATTATATTCAAAATGCTACTCTTTTAGATACAGAAAATTCAGATCCTAACACCGGTATTTATGCTTACAAGCATACCGGCAACACTTATTCGAAAGCAGATTTAAATGAATGGGTTAAATGTTCGTATATGTCAACTCTTACATCTTATTTTTGCTCAAAAATAAGCACTGCGTCTGACGACTTAACTTATGATACCAATTCAATCAAATGTTCTTTGGATATTAGCAAGTTTATCAATGACTATGTTAAAGAACATCTTGATACAACAGGTGTAACTCTTACAGACGCTCAAAAGCAGCCTGTTATCAACAATGCACTTGCAACTCTTTACGGCAACGGTGGTACACAGCTTACAAATATAGTTCTTAACTCTATTATTTCCACATATCTTGATCCGAGTTCAACAATAGGAAATATTATCGACGGTGCTCTTGACGAACTTGCTTCAACAAAAATTGACCTTGTCAAAGCAACTTACAATATTTGGGCTAACCTTATTGAATCTCCGGTTGAAACAATATTCAATCTTCTTCCGCTTGTTGTTGTTCTTGTAAATGAAGTACTTGAACCGATATTCTTCAGTGCTAAATCAGGTGAAACCAAGCAAAACAATATGCTTTATAACTTCACACATGACGGTCTTCTCTATGACTTAACCGCTGATTACGGCTCATACATCGGTATTGACACACTTGCTTGGGACCTTAATGAAATGCTTCCATTGCTTATGCATTGGCTCAAGAATGACGGTTCTTATGACAAGATGGGCGGTACATATTGGAATAACGGTGCTGAAAAGAATTTCAAAATCACCAAATATACCGATTTATCAGGCGGACTTGATAAAATTTCGCAAAAGAATATTACAACAAATACTGTTATCAGCAAACCGGCATATGTTACTAAATATGAAAAGATTGTTGATAGTAAAGGCAACGAAATCACTTCTAAAGTTGTAACAGAAAAGAAGACAAAAACAGAAGTGGATGAAAACGGTACTGCAAAGACAGTTGAATATACCGAAGATGTTACATACTATACATATAACGGTGTAACAAGCAATGATATTTCAGTAGCTCTTGCAAAAGCTCCGACAAATGCTAAATTTACTGTTTACAGTAAATATGAAGCAAAAGTTCCTTACATCACAGGAATTTACATTGCCGATAAAGCACTTAGGGACGCTAAACTCAGCGGACTTGATAAGGTTCTTAAGAAAGCATTTACAGATGATAAAGGCGTTCTTTCAGATACAAACGCTCAGCTTGCAACCGGACTTGCAGAAGTAATTAACGAACTTGCAGGATTATTTACAACAGCAGTTGACACTTATGTAAAAACCCCATCACTCAGAAATCAAGTTAAGGGTAAAGATAACAACGGAAATATTGCTAACAGCGGACTTAACAACTTAATGGTTGCTATTCCACAGCTCTTCGATATTATGGAAGACCTTGGAGCAGATAAGTACGGTGTCAGCAAAAATGCATGGAAATACTGCTACGACGGTAAATTTAAAACTGAAGAAATTACAGTATCGGGTAAAACCTATACCGCTGTTTCTAACACAAAGGTAACTGAATTCAAGTCATATGCTCAAAATCCTGATTCAACAAAGATTTTCGATACTTTCGTTGGTATCTTTGTAGAAGATTGGCTTGATGCAATCCTCGGTCTTGCAAACAATGTTATTGATTCAGACAACAGTGCATTTGCAAAGAACCTTCCTATCATTACAGGTGTTCTTCAGTCAATCGGCGGATTTGGCGAAACAAGCGCACTTACAGACTTGTTTAACAGCATTTTCCAAATCACCCGTGAAAGCAAATACAGCTTTACATTTGAAAAGCAGGCAAGCGGATTTGTCGGACTTGATAAAGACAATGCTTACTTCCTTATTACTAATGTAAGCAAGCTTGTAGATGTAATTCAAAGTCTTGTTAAATCATTTAAGAAGACTGAAAATACAAATAAAAATACAAATAATAATACAACAACTGCTCCTACACAGGCAGTTCAAACTCCTAACTCATCAGTTGACATTTCAGCGTATAAGAGCAAAGATGTTAAGAGTGTTGACAGCACAATTGAAAAGCTTGATAAAGCATTGTCATCTCTCCTTGCTGATTCAAGAATCAATGGCTATTCAATCAACAAAACAAATAATATTATTGTCGGCGTAATTTCATTACTTTCAAATTACATCGGTGCTAACTCAGCAAATGCAGTAATAGATTTACTTAATACCTATTTATATTACCTTAACGGTGAAGATTCACGCTCAGCTGATTCTAACGGTAATGTTAACCCTAAGGATATCTACACAAATGAAGGACTTACCACAGTAGTAGTAAGAACTTATGCACTCATTGAATCACTTGTTGCAAACCTTACTGATAAGTACGCTTATTCATACACAGGTGCAAACAATGTTTCAGCTAAATACAATCTTATCAGCGAAGCAGTTAACGGACTTATTTCTCCTGACTCATTAGCTGTAAGAATTAAAGACACAGATATTAAGAATGCCAGCGGTAAACTTAAGAAGCTTGCAAGCTGGAGCGATGCTGTTAATGACAACGGAACACTCAATGTAAGCATTAACTGGGGTGTTTCAGCCGGCAACAGAGATGAGTTTATGAATGGTCTTTCAACATCACTCAGACTTCTCACATCTATTATCGGCGTACTTCTTATTGACACAGGCATTTACGAAAATGCACTTTATCCGGTTCTTAATACAATCGCAGTAAAAACAGGCATCACAGTTGATACTCCTGAAAAATTCGCTGACAAGAGCAATCCATACCGTGATGAAGTATTTGTAGGAATTGTTAACCCAATCGTTGCATTACTTGACAAATTCTTTGAAAAACCTGTAACTACATTGTTGAACCTTGTATCGGCTATCGGTGTTATATTAGATGACACAACAGCTCCTACACTTGCTTCAACAATTGCAAACGCCGTTAAACCTATTTCAAACGAAGTTAACGGACTTGCAAAAATCCTCAGAATAAGCAATGGTACTCTTGGTGCAACATCACCTACTCTTGCTTCATTCCTTGAAAACATTGCTACTAAAACATTCGGTAAATTGGTAACAGTTAATGATAAGCAGGAAATCGGTATTGAAGTAAAGGGATACCTTCTTTCAGGTAATAATATTATACCTATTATAAATACACTTCTTGCTAAAACAGGCATTAAGCTTAATAACATTAACTGGAATGCACTCGGCAAAACAGCTTCTCCTGCTCAAACACTTCTTTATGTTCTTGATTATGTAATTGAATTCGTAAAGACAAACAATAATCTTACCACAATCATTCAGTTGATTATGGGCAACAACAAGATTAGCAAGGGAATTCAAAAGCTTATCAAGTACATCGAAACAGGTAAGCTTGACGCTATGGGACTTCTTAAAGTTATCGGCAAGCTTCTTGACTTCACTCAGTCACCAACAGAAGTTTACTGGACTTATAAGAATTACAAGGGTACATCATTAAACTTTAAGTATCCTGACGGAATTACAGCTTATGATGCAAATAACGCTGTTTCACAGCTTGACACAGCAGTTGATGCAGTTATGGCTCTTCTCGCCAACTTCGGTGTAGTTAACGCATCAAATCTTAAGAGCATTGTCAGCGGATTGGCATTTACAAACGCTAACCTCACATCTCTTGCAAAGGCACTTTACGGTGCGCTTGATACCAAGAAGATTTCACCATATCTCAATATGGTAGGCATTGCAGTATCACCAAAGGGTGTTGCTAATCTCCTTGTAGATAAGAGCTATGGCAAAACTTACACTTCAGCAGCCAACACACTTAAGAAGGCAAAGAGCTGGAAGAAAGTTAAAACAATTAACTGGGGCTTCAAAGATGGTTCAGCAAAAGCAGAACAGGGCTTTATCAATGCTCTTGCAGCAATCCTCCGTCCTGTAAACAGCGTTCTTGCTGTATTCCTCAATGAAGGAAAGATTGACCTCAGTAATATCAATATCAAGAAGGCTTCAACTTCATTTGATATTAAAGACAGCAACGGTAAAGTAACAAGCAAAGTTGCACTTACTTATATGCTTAAGAAAGGTGTTCTCACTCTTACCCTTAAGGATGATATGAACCCTGACTCCAAGCTTTCAACAATTAAGCTTGATCTTAACGCTCTTAATGTAGGCGTTAACGGTATTAACGGTTATGAAGGCGCAATTGTTCCTCTTCTTGATGTTCTTCAAGTAAGCAACAGCAAGATTAAAACATTTAAGCAGTATCAAAAAGATTGCATGAAGGCTAAAGATAATGTAATTCTTGATGTTCTCAATCCTCTTATGAGCTTTGTAGATACACTTCTTGATAAGCCATTTGATACACTCACATCTGTTCTTCCAAACCTTGCATACTTTATTGATAACAACGGCATAGGCCAGTTACTCGATAATCTCATTGCTCCTGTTACAAACATTCTTAAAACTGCTAAATCAGCAGGTGTGGATGTTGATAAGATTCTTACAATGGTACTCGGCAAGGACCTTGGCAAAGTTGTTACAGACGCACTCAAGGTTAAAGGTGTTAAGCTTAACATCAAACTTGCAGACCTTAAGTCTTGCAACATTCAAGATATTGTAGTTCCTCTTCTTAACTCATTACTTAAGAAGACCGGTATTAAGCTTCCTGAATTTAAGTGGTCAACAATCGCATCACACGGTAAGGTTGTTACATCTAAATCAATGGTTAAGAATGCCGAAGGCAAGTTTACAAATAAGGAAGTAATTGCTGATAAGGGCGAAGTTCTTGTTGCAGTTCTCCGTTATGTTGCAGATACTCTTATTAAGAACTCAAAATCTATCAAATCACTTATTACTTCAATTAAAGCTATTAAGAGTAATGATATGCTCAAATCTATCATCTCAACTGTATTCACTACAATCGGCCTTGCTGATAAGGATGATATTGTTCGTGCAGTATTCTACTTCTTAACAGGCGAACCTACTAATGCATTCTGGGATTACACAGCTTATAAGACAGGATCATATGACTTCTCTTATCCTGAAAGTGTTGATGTTGACTTCCTTAAGAATCTTCCTCCAATGCTTGACGGACTTGTAGGCGGTTTGGTTGACGGCGGTCTTACCAAGTTAATCGGCGGTCTTATCTTCAAGGATGACATTATTAACTCACTTCTTACCGGACTTTACGGTGCAATTGAAGGTGTTAAGGTTGGCGACGGTTCACTCGTTTCTCTCCTTGCACAAACTAACATTGACTTCTCAACAAGCAATGTTGCTAAACTTCTTACAGATGAATCTTACGGTCAAACTTATGCTGCAAATGCAAGCGTAATCGCAAACGCAGGTTCATGGTCAAAGGTTAACACAGCATCACTTAAGTGGGGTGTTAAGGATGCAGATACATTCTTCCACGCACTTGTTGCAGTTCTCCGTCCTATCTACGGTGTACTCGATGTACTTCTTAATGATGCATCACTCGGAATCTTTGACATAGTAAGAATTCCTGGTTCAAACGGTTATACATCATCAATCGTTCCTCTTATGGAAGCATTCTCAATGTATAACATCAAAACTCAGTATCAATACAGAAAAGATATAAACGAAGCTTACGATAATATTCTTCTTGATATTATCAATCCTCTTTGGGATAAGGTTGAGGATATACTTAATGCTCCTCTTGAAACATTGTTTGCAATGCTTCCAAACCTTGCACTCTTCATTGGTAATGACGGACTTTGCCAGATTCTTGACAACCTCCTCACTCCGATTTCAGCTCTTGTTGATGCTATCAAACCAATAGTTGATCTTAATACTCTCTTACCTGCACTTCTTAAGGCACTTAAAGTTGACCTTAATGCACTTCTCGGTAAGATTGGTGTTACAAACTTCTCTCTTGACATCTATGACCTTAATGCAACACTTAAGCCACTCCTTGGCGGTGACGCTATTATTCCTCTTGTAAATAATATCCTTGGTCTTATTAAGATTAAGGGCACACCACTCGGAATTAAGCTTAATGATGTAGATTGGTTGAAGCTTGCAAGCCACGGTAAAGTAATTACAGACACTTCACAGGCTGCTACATACGGTGCAAGAATTTATATTGATGGTGATTCATCAGAAACACTCATTGCAGTACTCGGCTACTTAATCGAAACTGTTAACACAGGCGATAACTTCAAGAACATAAGTGATCTTATCACAGGTCTTGTAGGCGGTAACGAAACTGTATCCGGAGTTGTTAATCAGGTTCTTCCTGTTCTTCAGGGTGATACTGATACAGTTATTGCTTCTCTTGTAGACCTTCTTCAGACAATGGCATAAACATAAAGTTTTAGCCGAAATAAAAATTAGGGGCAACTCCTTTGGGAGTTGCCCTTTTTGACTGTCGATAAAAGTGGCTAAAGCGCGCCTCGTTGTAATTGTCATAGAGTTGCCCTTCATCTTTTTATATTTATAAATAAAAAATCTTGTATTACCATTAAAAATAATATATAATAGCAAATGAATTATATCTTTTACTTGGTGGTGATGTTATGCTTCTCGGCAAGGCAGCCAAAGGAAGAGTTGTTAAACCTATAAATTCTGTTGACGAAAGCGGTTATGTTTATCCCTTAAATGTAGTTGAAATTAACGGACATAAAAACCAATATGCTTTTGTAATGGGAGTAACTCACACAGTATGCAATTTTGACGGTAGAATTATTGCAGCACTCATTCCTAAAGACTCTGAGAACAAAAATTTAAAAACTATGTGGATTATGGCGTCACGCAGTTCACGCTATATAAATCAAGACATTTTACAGGTTATTGATGTTGAAAACGATTTTCCGCAATATAACCTCATTTGCTACTATGAATCAAGTGCCGGCGCAGTTGTATATAGGTCAATTAAAGGAAAGCTTCGTTATCTTCTTATTAAAAACAAACGCTCGTCAAATTGGGGATTTCCTAAAGGCCATCTTGAAATGGGCGAAACAAAATATGATGCAGCAAAAAGAGAAGTGCTTGAAGAAACAGGGCTTCATATCCGTATTCAACTTGGATATGAAGGAATATCAAAATACAAGCTCAGAAATAATGTTGATAAAAAAGTTTCAATCTTTGTTGCAACTACCGATGATATGCGAACCATAGTTCAGGAAGAAGAAATTGATGACTTTATGTGGCTTGCTTATGACCAGGCAATTGGATTTTTATCATTTGAAAATGATAAAAAAATATTGCGTGAAGCAGTTGATTTCTTACTTAAAAACAATCTTATTGTTACAAAAGATATTCCTCTGCCGCAAGATGTTCAAAAAGAAATGGAAATAAAAGAGAAACTCAGGCAGGAAAGAATAGCGCAAATGGAAAGGCAAAAGCAATTTACCCCGCCACAGAAAAGCAAGCAACAAATAAGATATGAAAATTATAAGAAAAAGCAAAAACAAAAATATAAAGAAAATCTAAAAAAAAACAAATAATAAAACCACAAATCTAAAGGAGAAATAATTTATGGTTCAAGAACTTTGTAGAAATTTGCAGGAATTTTTAACCTCTCACGGAATACCTGATTGGCTTGTTGTATTTATAATTTCACTCTGCCCTATATTAGAATGCAGACTCGGTATGTTCACAGCAATCGTGCTGTTGCAGATGAACCCATTTGTTGGCTTTATTATCAGCTTTTTAGGTAATATATTGCCTATTCCTTTTATACTTCTTTTAATAAATTGGATTTTTGACTTATTAAAGAAAGTTCCCGGCATAAATAAATTCGTTTATTGGCTTGAAGATAAAACATTAAAAAAGAGAGATAAAATTGATAAATACGGTATTTGGGGGCTTCTTATTTTTGTGGCAATTCCGCTTCCGGGTACAGGCGGATGGACCGGCGCACTTCTCGCTTCCCTCCTCCATCTTGATAAGAAAAAGAGTTTTGTTGTAATTTCACTCGGTGTGTTCATTGCGGGCCTTATTATTACATTATTAAGCCTTGTAGTAGGTAATGCAGTATTTAACTGATATGGATAAGGAATATAAAGCACTTATCAACCTTTGCAAAAATTATATTAACAATAACGCCTTTATTTTCGATACAAGCGTTGATTACAAAAAAATTTACAGATATGCAAAGGTTCATAACCTTTTGGGAATTGTTAACTGTGCAGTTGCCAATGCTGAAAATAAAAATGATATATCGCCAAAATTTAAAACTGCGGTTGAAAACAGCTTTTTTGATTTGATATACCTTGCAAACCTGCAATCAAATATGCTCAAAGAAGTGAAAGCTCTTCTCAAAGCTTCTGAGGTGCCGTATATCGTGTTTAAAGGCGCAGTACTTAAACAGAGCTACCCTGTGCCTGAAAGTCGCGTTATGGGCGATATAGACATGCTTATTAAAGAATGTGACCGAAACAAAGTGAAAAAACTTCTCACATCAAATGGTTTTGACTGCATTAAGCAAAATGGGCCGGTATATAACTATGTTAAAAACAATGTTTTGTTTGAAATTCACACAAAGCTTATAAACCATTATGATGAAGAACCTTTTTGCAATGCATTTGATTATGCCGTATTTGACGGATTTGAGGGAACATTTGATAATAATTTTCACTTTGCATATCTAATTGCACATACAGCGCACCATTTCAAATTTTACGGTGCGGGAATTAAGCTTATTGTTGACCTTGCAATTATGCTTAAAAATTCAAACATTGATTTAGTACGGGTTTTTGAATATTTAAAACCCGTAGGCCTTGAAACATTCGGCAAAACAATGCTTAATGTTTGCAACAATTTTTTTGGGTACGGTGTCAATTACAATATTGATACAAAAGAAGTTGAAGAATATCTTTGCAACTGCGGTGCATTTGGCAATGATAATGAAAATAACGGTATTGCCATTGCAAGAAAAGAGCTTGAAAAAGGTAGAAAAGCTTCATCTTTTATAACAAAGCTTCGCCTGCTCTTTCCGCCGTATAAAGAACTTAAGGATATTGATTATATAAAATTTATTAACGGTAGGCCTTGGCTTATTTTGTACGCTTGGGTGTATCGAATTATTTATAATTTTAAACACAAAAAAGAATTTATGCTAAATGCAGTAAATTCGCTTGATGATGAAAAGACGTATATTTTAGCTCAAAAGGAGCTTGAGATGTTTAAGGAGATAGGTTTAGAATGAAGTACATTGCTATAATTTTAATTGCTGTTTTGTTGGTATTACTTGTTTTATTCATTTCTTGGTTTTTGAATATGAAAGCTAACGGTAAATGTCCGATATGTGCTTTAAAGAAAGTATTTATTCCGACTTCGCTCACCATTGACATCGGCGAAGAGGAGGATTATTCAAACGAGGTTGCAAAAACGCCGCCGATGGGATGGTCAAGCTGGAATACATTCAGAAATAATATTGATCAAGATATAATTATGCAGACAGCCCACGCCATGAAAGACAGCGGCCTTGCAAACGCGGGATATGAATTTATTAACCTTGATGATTGCTGGCAAAGCTCTCTTCGTGACAGCGACGGTAAATTGCAGGGTGACCTCGGCACTTTCAGCCGCGGTATACCTAATCTTATTAAAGATATTAACTCGCTCGGCTTAAAGGTAGGGCTTTATTCATCAAACGGTACACTCACCTGTGAGGATTTGCCTGCATCACTCGGCAATGAAAGACTTGATGCCAAAACGCTTGCATCTTGGGGATGTGAATTTTTCAAATATGATTTTTGCCACCATGACAGAATAAGCGGTGACTGCCCGGCGATTGAACATATAGAAATTACAAAGCAAAAAAGTGCATTTGAGCTTGATTTAAGGCCGGAGGACGCACAGTTTACCGGCAGAGCAAAGATTATTAAAATGCCCGATGTGCCAAGCAAAAAGGCTATCGGATTTATTAGCCACGGTTCAGGCTCGGCAAGCTTTGATTTTGATGTTGATACAAAGGGTGAATATGTATTAACCTTTGTTTTCCATAAATCAAAAGCAAAGAAAAAGCAGTATATGCAAATTGATATTAACGGCAAAATGCATGAACTTTTCTTCCCTGAAACAAAAGGTTTCAGCCCTTTGGGAAGGCAGCAAATTGTGGTTGAACTTGCAAGCGGCACAAACCATATGACAATCAAAAACCCTATTGTAACTAATATTGATTCATCTTTTGTTCAATATAAGCGTATGGGTGACGCACTTAAAGAAGCTACGCAAATGTGGGCAAAAGTTACAAGAACACCGGAAAAGCCTATAATATTTTCAATATGCGAATGGGGTACTGCACGCCCATACATTTGGGGCGCAAAGGCAGGTTCAATGTGGCGCACAACACCTGATATTATGCCTAAATGGAGCAGCATTGTTTGGATATATAACCGCACATTAAAGCTTTACAAATATGCGGGTGCAGGCCACTGGAATGACCCTGATATGCTGGAAGTTGGCAACGGAAATCTTGACGATAATGAAAACAGAGCGCATTTTTCACTTTGGTGTATGCTTGCCGCTCCGCTTATGCTCGGCAATGATATTAGGCAATTTGTAACAAACGGTATGCCTGATAAAGAAAATAACACGCTCAAAATAGTTACAAACAAGCATATGATTGCAGTTGACCAAGACGCTCTCGGCAAACCGGCAAAAAGGATTAAAAAAGAAAGCGGAATTGATATTATTGCAAGGCCGCTTGCAAACGGTGATGTTGCACTGTGCTTGTTTAACACAAAATCTTCCACAAAAAGCGTAAGCTTCAAGCTTGATGAACTTGTTAAAGACAAGTATTTGGGTATTGAAGAAGTACCGACAGGATATGAACTGCACGACTTGTGGACTGACGAGCGCACAACCGGAACTACTATTTCGGCATCTATACCTAAACATTCAACGGTAGTTTACAGAATCAAACCGGTAAATGAATAATATATATGATAGACCTTGAGAAAGTGAGATAAATTTTGTATTTTGAGAGTGGGAGCTGTACGAGGGTACTGCCCCCGAACAAAAGACAAAAAGCGCAAAAAATAGCTTGGACTCGATGTCCAAGCTATTTTTTAATCCCTCCGAGTGCAACAAGTTGCACCCACCGTCTCACCTGTCGGTTCGGTCG
>OGLX01000509.1_pt1 | contig 26549 bp, 43 predicted proteins | sample 1572821 | NCBI WGS metagenome assembly OGLX01 (sample SAMEA2581908, study PRJEB24529) | metagenome | biome: Human gut stool | place: China | collected 2011 | reverse complement strand
TTGTCAATTCTATGGAGAAAACCACGATAGAGGGCTTGACGTTCGTCTTTGCGTTTGCGGCGATCGGGAATACGCTCGGGGCGATCTGCTTCAAGCTGTCCAAAGAGTTTGAAGAGCTGTGGCGGCACTGCGGACAGGTGGAGGTGACAAACATGAACGGAGGCGATAAATGATTGAACCTATCAAGACAGAGAAACCTGAACAGATTATTTACGCGCCCGTGATCAAGCCGAAAAAGAATATAAACGCATTTGTAAACGGGGTACTTATCTCTACCGCCGTATCCATATTCTTGGCAATGTTGGCGACTTATTTTGTTACGCTTTGTTTTGACGGGGAAATCGGGGTAAAAGACTTTTCCGTTAATTGCGTATGGCTGATGGTGGGGAGCTATTCTCTGGGTACGGTGACCAAGAAGATAGCGACAAATAAAGCTCACATGACGGAAGGATTTACCGAAGTGCGGGAACTCGCCGATAAAAAGCTAAAAGAGCTTCGTGCACAGGGTTACGGGGCAAGAATTGCGGAATATTGCAGAAACTATGAAATCACCGAACAGAATAACGTCCGAAAGGTAATTTGTCTGAATTATAACCTTGACTTTTCTGCATACGTCGAAAAATATGCAGGCAAAACCCTGCGGGAGATACGCGCTCAATATCCGAACGATTTATTGACCGACGGACAGAAAAAAGCGATACGGAAAGCCAATAAAGTGAAAATCCATCACTATGACCCCGACTTCTTAAGATGGGAGGAAACCGCCAAAGCCTACCGCTCGCCGTCGGAAGCCTACCGCGCGGACGTGGCGAACAAGATAAACAGCGTTAATTCGATCGTGACAAATATTATTTCTTCCCTGTTCGCCTGTTCTATCGGAGTGGACCTGCTGATGAATTTCAACAAACAAACGGTAATTATGGCATTAATCAAGGTGGCGTTTATTATCATCAACGTAGCGAATAAGTTTATTTTCGCATGGCAGAACACGACGGTGACGGAATGCAACCGCTATCGCTTAAAAGCGTCGGAAGCGGATAATTTTCTAGACTGGTGCAAGGCGAATCCGCCGAAAACCAAAGCGAGCAAAGAGGAGAGCGTATGATTACAATATTCTTGATTTGGCTCGTGACCGTGCTCGCTTCACATGATTATGAGGATTGAGAAAACCCCGACATGGCAGGTAATACTGCTTTGTCGGGGTGTTTTTTGTGATATTAAAAATAAATACAGGCTAATACAGGTCAATATAGATTAATACAGATTAATACAAACAAAAAAAAGTAAAATTTTTTTCACCAAAATAGTTGACTTTTTAGATAAAATAGCATATACTAATATCAACAGAACCTCGCACGCCTCTTTACAATGCGTACCACGCGAGGTCATTTAATTTTTAGGACAAAAGATAAATGCTTAAATCTCATCAACCTCCGATAACCGTAGAAAAACAAGTTGAAAATCTGGAAACCTTAGGGTGTACCGTTGAAAATAAAGAAGAAGCGATAGAGTTTTTGAATAACGTATCTTATTTTCGGTTAATAAAAGCATATGGTTTTGGTTTGAAGGAACGAAACGCTAATTATAATGAAGGGGTTACTTTCAATAAAATTAAAGGTTTATATTTGTTTAATGCAAAATTTCGGCATTTGATTTTTCCTGAAATTGAAAAAGTAGAAATTAATTTACGTTGCCGTATAGCAAACTATTTCTCTTGCACTTATGGGATATTAGGGTATAAAGATAGTAACAATTTCAATATTACTGAATATCATGAAAAGTTTTTAGAAGAAGTGGACGTGGAACTAAAGAGAAACGGGAAGGCTCCTTTCGTGAAAAATTTTAGGGATAACTACGAAGGAGGCGAATTACCGTTTTACGCTTTAGTAGAACTTTTTAGTTTTGGTACCCTGTCAAAATTTTTCAAGAATATGAAGAACACTGATAAGAAAGCAATAGCGCAAGCATACGGTGTGGGCTATACATATTTGGAAAGCTGGTTTGAACATTTAGCGTTTGTGAGGAATATTTGCGCTCACTACGGGAGGCTTTATAACAATAATCTTTCTATAACTCCAAATTTGTATGAACAATATAGACAGAACGGAACAAGCAATTTACGAGTATTTGCGACATTGATTTGTCTAAAACATTTGTTGCCGAATGACGAGCATTGGAAAAAGTTTGTAGCTCAAATAGGCTTATTGCTTTCAGATTTCCCTTGCGTCGATATTCGTTTGCTTGGGTTTCCCGATAATGATTGGGGAGAATATCTGTTAAAAGATATAAGGCAATTAAAACGTATGTTGTGGGACTTTTTAAGATATCTAATACTTACCTAACTTGCGCCAGAAACAAGGAAATGCGCAAGCTCCAACTGTAGCGTAGCAGCCACACGAAGGCTACGGCCTACGGCCTTTATCTGCTACGCAGATTGCTATTAAGGAACGCGGGGAACCGACCTCCGTCGGTTATCAGGTCACCGCATTGAGGGGAATCCTTAAGGGTATGGTACGACCTTTAAAAAAAGGCCGTAACGCTCTTTTTACCGCATGTCGGGTATATCCCCTCGGTAACACGTCAAGCTGCTCTTATAACGCAAATCTGCCCCGCGTAAAACAACTTGTAAAACGACTTAGCACAAAGCTAACAGATTACCACCGCTTGATTATTTATCCTTGCCAGCCACAAGACAAAAGGCACGATTTTATAGCAGCGGTCAGCCTTTTACTCACCCTACAGTTTACCGACTTGTAGCACGGTCGGATCTATGTAAAAAAAACGAGGCACATCTGGCTTAAGTGGCAAAAGATGTACCTCTAATTGGGCCACGAGGAAAAGGCGATAACCTACGCCTCATGATATAGAGCCCACTTAAGTCTAAAATATTATAGCAGAAAGCTGAAAGTTTGTCAATAGATTTTCAAAAAAAAATCAAAAAAAAATACAAGTTTTAGTTATAAAACAGTTGACAAATAGAACCTAAGGTATTATAATAGTCTTGAAGTTATAGATAGGAGGTAAAAGAAATGTTTCGACAGCTTTTAAGAACTTCAGGTTATACGCAAATCGAGCTTGCTCGAAAATTAGGTGTAACACAGGCGTTGGTTTCTAAATGGGTTACAGGCCGAGGGACTCCCAAAACGGTTACGATTCCTAAGATTGCAGAAGTTTTTGGCGTATCGGTTGACGAAGTAATCGCGTGTTTTACGAGCAAAGAATAAAGGCCTTGGGCGAAAGGAGAAATTATGACGAGTGAAGAATTTAAGAATTTAGAAATAGGCGATTGGGTAAGAGAGAGCGATGAACATTATGATATTTTCAACGAGCATGTTATAGGGGGTGGTGACGTTTGTTATGGCTAACTTTAAAAATAAGGCAAAACTAAGAATTAACAATTCCACGGTGAATATTATTTTTGGGGATATATTCAAACAGAGAGAATTGAAAGTTATAGCGTTCAATGAATATTTTGATACATTGGTTGATGATAAAATTATTTCCCATGCCTCGCTAAATGGTCAGTATTTAGATAAGCACATTTCGGATATTGAACAGTTAGACTTAGACATTGAAGGTGATGCGAGGCTGAAAGAGCGGATTACTGATAGAAATTTTGAGCGAAAAAGCGGAAAAAAAGTAAAATATAAACTGGGGTCTATCCATTTGCATGGGGACTACATATTATTAGCGTTTTCGCACTTTGATGAAAATAATCGAGCGCGATTAACGCTTCAAGAATATACAGATTGCCTTATGAATATGTGGAACGAAATTGACATGATTTATAGTGGAAAAACAGTATCTGTTCCGTTGTTGGGAAATGGAGTGACGAGATTTAAGGATTGTAAGGTTAATGAACAGGAATTATTAGATATTATTTTATGTACATATCGCATAAGTAAAGTAAAGTTTACTTATCCTGCGTGTTTAAATATCGTTTTAAATACAGAGATTTTGAGATCGACAAGACGAAAGCTACAATTTCCATAATAGTACCTCAATAAATTTATCGGGAGTAAACAAATGAACAAGTTAAAAGCTCGCCGAGAGGAATTAAACCTCACGCAGAAACAAGTGGCCGAACGGATCGGGATTGCACAGCAAATTTATCAAAGATATGAAAAAGGCAAAGTTATTCCTATTGCACCTAAAGCGATAAAGGTTGCAGAAGCCCTTGAAACGACCGTAGAAGCCTTGTACGGCAATTAATCTTCAAATTGGAATAATTCAGCGGCTGTTGTGTTTAAGGCTTCTGCAAGGCGAATGGCGATGTCAACAATCGGAAGCACTGTTCCCTTTTCATATCGTTGCAATGATTGATAAGTAATCCCTACTTTTTCAGCAAGTTGGCGTTGAGTTAAGTTTTGAGCTTTTCGAAAATCGGAAATCTTATTTTTCATAAAAAACCTCGTAAAAATACTTGACACCAAATATGATGTGTGATATTATATAAACACATCAAGTATGATGTTTTTTGTAAAAAAGATATTTGCAATTATTTATTGTACCACATATTTGGTGTGAAAGTCAAGCGGAGGTAGAAAAATGAGCAGAAATCAAAAGCGAATTGACGTAGAAAAATTCAGCAGGGGAATGTGGTGGAAGTACGAGGACGGGAAACTGACGGCAAGACAGGATATCAGCCGCGACCCGTTCGGTAGCTTCGAAGTAAAGTTCAGACAGAGCCTTGAAAACGGCGGCGTGGTAATGGAGATAGAAAATAAAGCCTATCCGACATTAAACAGAAAGCCCGTCAATTATGAGGGCTTCCCTGCGGCTGTGGAAGCGGTAGCAGAGTATTTCGAGGAAATAGACGAGCGGGCGAAGAAAGTGCCCCAGAACGTAAAAGAGCGGGCAAGAAAAGCGTCACAGTATATCATAGCGCAGGAGATAGCGAAAATCGCAAGGGAGGTAATTTGAAATGTTACATAGCGATAATTTGGAAAACGGAATGATTAAGTTTTGGGAGAAGGTAACGGACGAAGAAACAGGAGAGACATGGGAAAGAGAAGTCCCCACATGTCATTGTTCGGAGTGCAATAAGGCAATTTATGCAGACGATAATTGTTACGTAATGCCGAAGCTGTACGGGGAAGAGCCGTATATACTCTGCGAAGAATGTATCGACAGTTATGTGGCATACGGACGGGAAGCGGCAAACGCGATATTAAGAGCGAGGAGAAAGGCACAATGACGGAAGAGGCGAAAGAAACAAGCGTGAAGCTGACGGGAGACATAAAAGAAGTCATGGAAGATTTACATCGGCACCGCGGGTTGACGTTGTGGGAGTATATCCGTTTGAAGCGATTGGAAAGCGCGGAAAAATCCGCACTTGAAGAAATCTGTCGGAGGGAAGGGATATGACGTTATACGAAATCGACGCGGAGATAGAGGCGTGTATCGACGGAGAGACGGGCGAAGTCCTTGACTATGAGAAGCTGGACGGGTTGCAGATCGAGCGGGACAGGAAGATTGAAAACATAGTTTTTTTAATAGAGAACACGGAGCACGATATCGAGGGCTTGAAAGAGCAGGAAGAAATCTTCAAAGCGCGTCGGAAAGCGTCGGAGAAGAAGCTGGAGAGCTTGAAAGGATATCTCTCGTATGCGTTGCAAGGACAGAAGTTCGAGACTGTGCGGGCAAAAGTGACGTTCCGAAAGAGTGAAGCGGTAATTGTGGAAGACGAAGCAAAAGTGCCCAAAGAGTATTGGACGGAAAAGGTAACGGAGGGGATAGATTTAACGGCCGTAAAGGACGCCTTAAAAGCGGGCAAGAGCGTTGAAGGCGCGAGGATAGAGGAAAGATATAATCCGCAAATAAACAGCGTCAGGAGGGCGGAATAGTGGAAAATTTAGAGTTATACAACGCGGTGCGAGAAGTGCCTAAAGAGGCGCAGAAAGCGATCGGGGCGGGGCGTTTGAAAGGCATGACGGATATTAACCCCATGTGGCGGATCAAGGTGCTGACGGAGCAATTCGGGATATGTGGTCTTGGTTGGTACACTGAAATTATAAAGACGTGGTTAGAGACGGGCGCGAACGGAGAAATCACGGCGAACGTGGAAATCAGGCTTTACATAAAGAAGGGGAACGATTGGAGCCGACCGATCCAGGGGATCGGGGGAAGCAAGTTTGTTGCGAAAGAAACGAACGGATTATATACCGACGACGAGTGCTATAAAAAGGCATATACTGACGCGGTAAGCGTGGCGTGTAAGGCGTTGGGAATAGGCGCAGACGTATATTTTGCGAAAGACAGCACGAAGTACGACGGTGCACCCAAGGAAGCGGCGAGCGCGGCGCAGAAGCCGAACCAGACGGCGGAACCTGTAAGGAAAGCTGATGAGTTCAAACGATTGACGAAAAGCGAGCTGGTGCAGGTTTACGGGGTAAAGAACGCAGAAGCAACGCTTGCGGCGTTGGAAAAGAAACTTGGCGTAGCGTTTAAGGATTGGGACGCGGAAACGACGGAAAAAGTGCGCGAAACCCTCGAAAAGATGAAGAAAAAGAATACCGAGGAAATGGAAAAATATCGTAACGAACCAGATGACGATTTACCGTTTTAAGGCGCGGCAATGATAAAAGGAAAGATAATCGATATAAACGCAGACGGAAGTAGAGGACGGGGAGGAGCTGCCGTTTTAGGAGGAAGAAATGAGCCAAAAAGAATACAGCGTAACGGATCTATGCGAAGTTTTGCGGCGGGCGTTTGCAAAAAATAATCAAACGTATTTCGGCTATGCGTGGCGTGAAAAGCTGGGGGAGTTTCTGGAAGAAGAAAGCCGATACGCGCGGCTGGTGGATTGGCTGAACGAGAAGATCGAGTCCCACGGCAGCGTAATCAATCCATTGGGCCCGGCGGAAAACGGCGAAGAATTTGAGGAAACGTATCTGAAAGAAATCCAAGACTATGCGGTGCTGATACATCTTCGGGATTTGCTTTTGGACGATCGGACGACGACGCAAACGAGGGAAAACATAGAGAAATGGCTGTGTAAGCGATACAAGATACGTTATTGGGGCGAATATTTTGACGGATACATGTAGGGGCAAAACATGAGCGAAGAGATGAAAAAGAAGCTGTTGGAGCTGATAGAGGAATATCGAGATAAGGCGCAGGTGATGTATGCGTCATATGCGGAGGGATTAAGGCGGGCGATCACGGAAATCGGGAAGGAGGCTACCTATGACGCAGAATGAGGAAATATTAAGGCACTTGCTGACATATGGAAAAATCACGAGCCTGGAAGCGATGAACAAATACGGGATTATGCGGTTAGGGGCGCGGATATACGACCTAAAAAAGCAAGGCTATCCGATAAAGACCTACTTGCGGGTCGGGAAATCTCGTAACGGGGAAAGCATGGTATTTGCGGAATATCGGCTGGAGCGGGTAGAAGAAGCGCGGAGGCGGTGGAGATGAAATTCGTCATAGAGGGTCGCCCGCAGGGAAAAGCTCGGGCACGGACATTCTACAATAGTCGGTTAGGCAAAATGCAAAGCATAACTCCTGAACAGACAAGAAGCTATGAGGATTTAATCCGTTGGAGCTATAAAGCGGCGGGCGGTACATATCTGGGGAAAGGGCAGTTTACGGTGGCTATAAGAGCGATATACGAGGTTCCCGCGTCTTATCCCAAGAAGAAGCGAGAAGCGGCGCTGAGGGGCGAAATACGGCCTTGCGTGAAGCCTGACGTGGATAATATCACAAAGGTTGTCTTGGACGCATTGAACGGGGTTGCGTATCTTGACGACAGCGGGGTGATAGCCGTGACGGTAGAGAAAGAGTACGGAGTCGCCGCGCGGGTGGAAGTGGAGATATTATAGATAAAATCGCGCTACGATTGCAGAAACGGGTCTAAATTGAACGATATATAGAAAGTCGATTCCTATATCGAGGAAAAGAAAAACGTTTAATGTAGGCGAAATGAAAGCGTAATCAGCCGTGCGCGGGTTGAAATAAAAAAGAAAAAGGAAAACAGTTAAGTTTTGCGAGATAGAGCAAGACGGAAAAACAAGGCTGATACCCGAAACCCGTTCGCGCACATGGACGGGAAGTAGGGAAAGGAGACAGAATTGGAGGAGTAACATGGAGAAAGAGAAGCAAATCGAAGAAATGGCGAAGTTCATAAATGGAAGCAAATGCCCTACGGAGAAGTGTCCAAAAATGGATAAAGAGCAGGAAAAAGCTTTTGGGCCTTGTAATATACATAGGGCGCAAATACTGTATGACGCAGGCTACGGAAACGTAAAGGAAGCGGTGAAAGAGTTTGCGGAACGGGTAAAGGGAATATTTTCGGGGAATGCAGAGGAGCGGCAAAAAGGATATGCGAAAGAAATAGTTTGCTCTTTAACTATTGACGAATTTAATGAAGAAATAGACGAGCTAATCAAGGAGGTGCGCGGTGAGTGAACAGGTTGAAGAAGATGTGTTGAGCAACGAGTTTTATAAAAACCTTATTAGAGACTGTGGAAAATATATTATCGATTGCCCGAAAAAAAACGGTAGTAATATAAAAGACTGCGAAGTATGCAGAATAAAATATGTGGCGCGTAAGGCGTACGAACAATCGCGGAAAGAAACGTTTATGGAAATCATGGAAATGTTGCGGTTCGGCTATGAATTGCCGATAGACGATATCGCAAGGGAAATGGCCAAGGAATATGGAGTGACGGCGTTTGACGAGGAGGACGAGGAATGAAAAGCAAATTAAGCGTTGGGGATAGCGTAACCTTTTGGCTTACGTGTAAATTGAAGTCTATATATACGGACAGTAAACATTGCGAAAAATGCGAGGAGAGGCAAAATGAGTAATAGAAAACCTTTACCTGCCGCGATACGAAAAATTGTCTATGAAAAGTATAACGGACATTGTGCGTACTGCGGCAAAGCAATTAAGTATAAGGATATGCAGGTAGATCATATCAATAGCGTTTACATGAAAGGTGAAGATAATGATATATCAAATTTAGCTCCTGCGTGTCGTTCGTGTAATTTTTATAAAAGTGCAATGACGGTAGAGGGCTTTCGTAGGCAACTCGGATTAATAGTAGAGCGATTAGAAAAAGTATTTATATATCGCCTTGCGCGTGATTATGGCTTGATTTCGGAAGACAAAAAAGATATTATATTTTATTTCGAGGAGAAAGAAAAATGAGCGAGTGTATGGATTGTCCGTTGGGGATATTAAATACGATTGCCATACAAGCGGCGGAGCTGCGTCACCGTCTATCAGAGCTGGAGGACAAACTCGAAGAGGGAACGCTGGTAGAGTTGCCGTGCAAGGTGGGAGATACGGTGTATATCGTGGGTCGAAAATACAGAGCGGGAAGCTATGAGAGTTTTATCAACACGGGGAAATTCAGATATTCGGACATAGAGAAGTTCGGAGATATTGTATTCATCACCCGCGAAGCCGCGGAAGCGAGATTGAAGGAGCTGGAGAAATGAAAATACTTAAATACGGTATTTCCGTGATAAGATGCCCGCTGTGTAAAAATTTAATAAGCATGCAAGAATTAAGCAGGGAGGAGAAATGCGAGCGAGAATAGATACGGTCACGGATAATTTACGCCGTGGGACGGTACATACGCTTTACACGCCGACGGCGGAGGTGGAGATTTGTTTGACCTGTCCGTTGAAAGAGTGTAATAAAAGAGAATGCGAGAGGTTTAAGGCAGAGAAAAGAAAGCTGAAGGAGAAAAAATGACGATTAAAGATAAACTAGAATATATCAAGACGGCCTTTCGGGATTATATGAATAATAAACGACGGCTGGAACAGCTTGTGATCCCGGGGTTGGGCGGCGTAGATTACGCACGCCCTTCTGTCGTTTCAGACAAATACTCCAACAGCGCGGAAAATTCCTACATTCAATATATTGACCGCAAGGTTGTGAACGAAAAAAAGATAGAGATTGTTCGTCGGACGCTCGAACACTACAAGATCGAGGACAAAAAGTATGGCGCAAAAGGAAAATATCAATATATAATCAATAGATGGGTCAGACGGTTCCCGTACAGAAAAGCCGCATGGAGCGTCAATATATCCGAGCGCACGGCGATGTATTGGGCCGAGGAGATTTATTACATCGCAGAAGTCATCGCGGAGGAATACAAGTTATTTCCATAAAAAAAGGGAGGCGTATGCCTCTCTTTTTAATATTTATTCGGCCGACCTGTCTTTCGGTTTTCGATCTCTTCAATCGTCGGCAATCTGCCCAAACGTTTTGCCAAACGATAAATTGCCGATTTGCTTCGATTTGTGATCCTGGCAAGATCTTCAACGGTGTATTTCTTTTCACTTTCCATTTTTACCTCATTTTACCTCACAAAATGTTGTAGCAGGATAACACGGCGCATTGTTCGTCGTCGTCTAAATCTTCAAATTTACGATCGTCGGGAAGCTCGTATTCACGTACTTCAGTACTATGATTTTTGTCGTTGTGAGATTTTTCGTGAGCGCACTGTTTGAAGGCTTCTTCTTTGTCGTAGCCTTCATAGTAGATCCATTCGTCGCAGGTTGTAGTAGCGGTGGTGACGGTTTGATAATATTTCATGATTTTGCTCCTTTGTCCGCGTTTATCCCCACGGACGGGGATATTTTTTTGATTAAATAGCCTTTTTAAGCTCTTCGATTTCTTTCCCGCCGAAAAGCGAGCATTCCAGTTTGAACGCGCTCATCAATTCTTTTTGAGCTTCTTCGTAGTCATTCGCAAAAATCAAATCGACGGTTTTTTTAACGCGGTCGTAAACATCTTGCTGGCTATGGTTATTATTTATTCCGCGCACTTCTACAAAGTTACGATAGAGATATTTAATCGCGGTATCGGAAAAATTGATCTTTCCCTGTTTGTTTGCCGAAAAAATAACCCCTGCCTGTCTTTTCGTTATGCTTTCATAATACATAGCCATATTTGTTTCTCCTTCGAGGCTTCCCTCTCTCAACCTTTGTGATTATATTATAGCACATAAAAAAGTGTTTGTCAACATTTTTTCAACACTTTTTCAACAATTTATATAATTTTTTTTCTCGTGAAAAAATGGTGCAAAAAGTTTGCAGTTTTTCCCCGTTTTAGTATGATATAATGGTATCGTGAAAAAAAAGAAATTAAACTCAAAAGGCATTACGTTTTACGTAGTGCTTTTTTCATACTCAAAAAGGAGTTGAGACGAAATGAACGAAAAGAATTTGAAACCGGTGCGAAGCAAGGAGGAAGCGAGAGAAAAAGGCAAACGCGGCGGGAAAGCGAGCGGAGAAGCGCGGCGGGAAAAGAAACAATTTCAGCAAGCGGTTTTGGCGGCGTTAAAGACGTCCACAGAGTACGGAAAAACAATGTTGGAGGACATTGTAGCGGCGCAGATAAAGCGTGCGTTAGAGGGCGATACAAGGGCCTTTGAAGCGCTTCGGGATACGAGCGGAGAGAAGCCGACGGATAAGGTGGAAGCAAGCGTCACAAACGAAAACAAGGAGCTTATGCGGGAGTATCTGGAAAGCGTTAAGAAAGGGCTATGAAACTCAACGATATTATATGGACGGATAAAATGCGGGCAGTCATGAAGGACGAAGCTCGCATTTTGTTTCTGACTGGCGCGACAGGGTGTTCCAAGACGCTCGTCGCGGGACATAAGTTTATGGATTGGTTATTAAACGCACCCGCGGATGATACGCAGTTTTACATGATCTTCAAAGACCGCGGTACGGGCGTGAGGAATATCCTGCAAAACAAAGACAGCTTTTATAACATGTACGACTTCATGCGGGAGCCGTATGTCAGCGGGAAAGACGGGGGCTTGCAATTCATTTTCCACGGCCTTTACGGGGATAAATATGTTTATCTTTTGGGTGCGGACGACCGCTCGGCGTGGTCGAAGATCCTCGGAGCAAACCCCAACGGGCTATGGCTCGAAGAATTGTCCGTCCTTCATATCGATTGTATTCGGGAATGTCTCGGTCGAGCGTTCAGCCGTGACTGTAAGCTGATCGGGACGACAAACGGCGGACTGCCGACACAGGAGTTTTACACAGAATTTATTAACCACGCGGCGGTGCAATTCAGGGACACGGTGCCCGCGGCAGAGCTTTCGGAAATGATAGAAGATAGACCATATATGCACTACTATCATTTCAACCTCAACGACGACGCGCCACATTTGACGGATCTACAGCGTGAACAGTTGATAGAGCTGTACCCCGAAAATTCGTTCTACTATTCGAGCAAAATTCTCGGCTGCCGCGGTGCTGTAGAAGGTGCGGCGTATGCGCCGTTGATGAAAAAAGAAACGCATCTGATCCCGTTTGAAAAGATAGATATAGGCGCTATCTCTGAATTGGGCGTATTTATCGATATCGGGTCCAACAGAGACCCCGAAAACACGGATAAAGCCTCTACGGTGGCGAGCCTCGTAGGGTATTCGAAAGGCTGTCAGCGCGTAATAGTGCTGGAGGCGTGGGCAATCCCTGCGACGAGCCACGACGCAATCATAGCCGCCGTGGAAAAGGAATTGGAACCGTGGTGGTGCAAATGGATGTTTAAGCTGAAAAAACTTGCCATAGACAGTGCGGAAGCGATTTTGATAAACACCTGGAAAAGCCGAAACAAGTTCAATACAATACAAGTAAAAGGGGCTGTAAAGGCGTATAAGGACGTGATTACGCTTTGTACGAGGTGCGAGCTGAAGCAGCAGCTTCTTATACAAGGACGATTGCTGTGGAGCACGCATGCGATAAACTCGTACAACGCGCATACGCGGCTTTTGCTGGACGATGACGGGGCGGAGCTGGATATGGGCGTTCAGGACAACGACTACGGCGATTCGCTCGCCTATGGGCTGACGGAGAAGTGGAACGATATTACAAGAAACATAAAGAGGTGATTTTTATGAGATTTTACAACATTATCAAAGACGGAATCGAGAACGTCATTGACGAGGGACAGTACGAGGTGATATATAAACCGAAGGGCTGGAAAATCGTCGGCGTATGTGGTGAAACGGAGCCTTTCCCGTCTGTACCCGAGAATGAGATTATTAAGAAAAATACGAACAAAATGAAACGGACGGCCCCGAAGAAGTTCGACGATAAGCTGATAAAGGACGATTAAAAAAATGGCACGTTATAATTTCGATTTGAAAAATAAAGAGATCATCGATAATATCCGTTCGCCAGCGGTCTATGCGTACAACATGGCGCAAAATCTTGCGTTGCTCAGCAACGACGCGTCGGTTATTCGTCGGTTTTATCAGGTTCAAATTCAGAAATATTTCCAGGACACCTGGCTGACGCAGGAGGCGGAAAACAAATTCCTCGGGCATTATACCCCGGGGCAGGCCTTTGCGTATTTCGGGATTATCCCGATGATCGTCAACGCGAAAGTCAATCTCGTGGCGTCCAACGGCTTCAAGTGCGAAAGCGATGACGAGGAAATCGACGAGGTACTCAATGAGCTGATAGACGAAGCGGAGCTTCTAAAGAAATTCTGCGACGGCGTGTATTGGGAAAGCGGTATCGGCGACGTGGCGTATCGGGTGTCCTACTGTCCCGAAATTTGCGACAAGCCGATTATCGATATCATCGAACCCCAGCATTTAGAGGTCAATTACAAACGCGGGAAGATAAAATCTTTCGTAGTGAAAGAGGTATCGAAAGACGATCCGACGTACGAGCTTCGGGAGATACACTACAAAAACGAAGAAGGCTATGTCTGTATCGATTATCGGTTTGCGAAAGACGGTAAATACGTCCCCAAGAACGACGAGGCGTTGATGGCCGAGTGCAGGGCGATGTTTCCCGCTGATATAGATATAGAGCCCCGCCAATTCCCCTTGAAAGACTTTTTGATTATCTTCAAAAAGAACGACAATTCCAACCAACTTTATAAAGGGGAAAGAGGCGTACCCGACATTCAGGGTATAGCGGATATCGAGGACGCACTGACGGAAAGCGTCAGCGATTTAATCGACGCAATCCGCAAAGGCGGCACAAAAGAGTTTGTATCGGAGGAGCTTATTCCGCAGGACGTGGAGGGGAACGATTTAAGGCTCAACCATTTCAACAAAACGATCATCACGACGAAAGGAAGCTCGACGCCCGGGGACAGTTCCGCGCTGTGGAACGTCGTTCAAGGGGATATCAAGTGGGAGGCTTATACCAAGACGATACAAACCCTCATGAGCGTAGCGATCAACAAGGCGGGGCTGTCTCCCACGACATTGGGGCTTACGGGTTTAGAGAGCATAAACAGCTCGCAGGAAAGCCAGGACGCGCGGGAAAAGCCGAGCATGCGTACTCGGGAAATATCTTTGAACGGCTGGCGCACGACGCTGAAAGAGCTGTTAAACCGCTATTTGCAGGTTCGGGATTATATCGACGGGCATGAAATCATCGATTATTCGGGTTTAATCAATATAACCTTTAATGAATATACCAATCCGACGGTGGAGAACGTGACGGACGTGCTCATAAAGCAAGTCAAGGGCGGCATAAAAGCGCCGTTGACGGCGATCAAAGAACTTAATAAAGGCATAAGCGACGAAGAAGCGGAGGAGGAATTTTTACAAATCCTTGCCGCACAAGGCGCGCCTGTCGTCGATGAGGGGGACCGGGAGAAAGAAACTTCCGATCTCCCTTTTGATTACGACGACGAGGCCGCGGAAGAACAGACCCCCACGGAGAATAGCGCTCCATAATAAAGGCTAAATTCGTGAGTCGCAACACGTTAAAGGCGAAATGCGCGGCGGCGTTACGCGGTGAGTAGCGACACCTCAAAGGGCTAAATAACTTTTAAGGAATAAAGAAATATGGGAAGCAACGAATTAAAAAGAGAACTTTCGAAGCTCTCGGGTGTGGATTTTTTCAATCCCAAATACCGCGAACTTTTCAAGAAGGCTTTCCCCGAGGATAAAGACGCGGAGGAAGAAAAACTGAAAAAAGAGGGTATGATCGGCGAAGAAAAAATCAAAGACAAAACCGAGGACATCGACAAAGCCGAGGACGAGCGCGAAATCGATAAGATCGAACGCGACAAGGCGGAAACTCCCGAAAAACGCGACGAAAAAGCGGAAGAAGTACGGGAGGAAACGCACGAAATCGGAAAGGAAGTAGATGAACTTAAGGGAGACAAGACGGAGGATATGCTGCTGGAAACGAAGATTGAAAACGCCCTTTTGCGCGGTGGGGTGCGCGAAGAGAAGCTCGGTCCCGCTATGCGGCTGGCAAAATCCGAAATCGGCGGTCTCGACGAACTCGGAAAGGTCGAGGACATTCTGAAAGACTTCCCCGAATGGGTACACGGCTATAAGCCGAAGGGCTTCGGAATGGATATCGACAACGGCTCGGACAATCTCTCCGAGGAAGAAAAGAGATTAAAACAAATGGGAATCAACCCCAGAGATTAAAAAAGGAGAGTAAAAAATTATGGCATATACGGAAGCTTTGCCGTCCTCGTTTAAGTTCAACGCAACCGAAACGGTGGATACGGTATTCAGCAAAATTCTTGTACACAACTTGTTCAAGGATAACACCTTCAAGCCCGGCGTGACGTTTACGAACAAGTACAACGAACGCGGGGGACAGATTTATGCGAGACGTTTGGGAAAGACCGCGGCGACGGTCAAGACCGCGACGAGCGCGGGCGGGCTGGATTTAACCCATACCGAAACGGCGGACAGCCTCATTTTGATCCAGAAAACGGACGCCATTTCCCGCAGTGAGAAATGCTACGATCTCGTGGAGGTTCTCCGTGAAAGCGGAAAATCCGTCGATAAGGTCAGCGAAGTCGTCGAGGAATTCAAGGAAGGGTGCCAAATTCAATGGATGTCCTATCTTCTGAAACCGCCCGTGGCGGAGAACGGCGTAGGCGTCGGCGGCGCAACGCGAAGTGCGAACACCACGGCGGACACTACGCTCGATACGCTCATCAGTTCTATTCTCGCGGACAGACAGCAAATTCGCGTCAACGGCGGAAACGCAGATGTTTTGATCATCAGCCCTGAAATGGAAACGCTGTTTCTTGCCAACGCTTATAAATCTGGTAATGCGTTTATCCCTGAAACGAACGAAGCGCTTATCAAGGACGGTAAAATCGGTCGGCTGTACGGCATGAATGTTTTTTCGTCCAACCTGATCGGAAGCGGTACTCCCTCCGTGCTTCCCGTGGCGGGTAATGCTCCCGCGAATACGGGCGACGCGGCAAAATGCGAGTACATAGTCTATGACCACGACACTTTCGCTATCGCGGCCGATATCCTCGGTCTGCGTATGGTAAACGCGATCGACTTTATCGGCTCTTATGCGCAGGTGGAAGCGGTCAGCGGAGGCGGCGTCACCAATCCCGCACTCGCTATCGCTAAAGTCACGGCAAAGGATTAAAACGACAAAGGGACGGGTTTTCCCGCCCCTTTATTATGACGGTGAGAAGTAAAAGCGGGTGCAACTCCCGCAACCGTCAAACACAGAGGGTTTAATATGCGTTTATATTACGGCACCTACGGCCACCATTTGAGCGGCAAGCTCTATGTCTATTGGGGCGACGACAATTTAAGAACGGGACAGCAGGTCGTCGCGCCCGTGACAAATAAGCGGAGCGGACGGACCTATAATACCATGTTCACGATTTCCAAATCCAGCTCGGAAAAGAACGCCGCGGGCGAAGTCGGACGGCTGGAGGGCGAGGGGATTTTTATCAAGACCATCAACGGGCGCGACCTGTTATCTTTGCCCGGGGGGAAGCCCTTCGAATCCAAAGAAGCGTGGAAGCGCGAAAGCGAGGAACGGTACAGAAAGAAACACAATCTCCCGCCGTTGGAAAAACCTGTAAAAGCGGCTTCTCCTGCGGCTTCAAAGCCCTTGTCAAAGGGCAGGCCGAAAACGCGAAGCAGCGGGAAGCGGCGGCGTAAAGCGTTCAAAAAGCAAGCCTCCAAGCTTTTGAAAGGAATAGGCACAAATAAGAGAGCCATCAACGACAGTACGGCGGAAGCCGCAAAATCTGCGCTGTTGAGATCGAGAAAGGTTGCGGCGGATTCCGTGAAACAGAAAGAACGCATTAAGAAAATGAAACAGAAAGAAGCATTTAAGGAGTAACGACATGAAGAAAAGCGACGTACCCGTTTATAACGACCCTGTGGATTTCGAGGACGGGGATAATAAATACCCCTGCAGTACGCAGTTTATGGTTTATAACCCGTTACAGCACAAATATTTTCTGACCCCCGAATGTCTTACGCTCAACGGCGTGGACGTACAAAGGCGGTATATCAGCTCCAATCCGAACAAAATGCAGGAGTTCATACAGCTTGTGACGGACACCGTTTATGATTATATCCAATATAAAGCGGGCTGGAAAACCTTTCAGGTCATGTTATACAGGATAGCGACGGTGCCGAGGCAGATTTATCAAGACCCTTATACTTTCCGCAAACAGTTCGAGGAAGCGTTGATTATCCAAGCGCAGTATATCATCGATAACGGCATTACGACGAAATATTCCGCGTTCGACTTATCCAAAGGCAAGAGCGCAGGCGTGGCTCCCGAGGAAGATTTCAGGGATAATTCTTATATTTCTCCCCGTACGATCTACAAGCTCGATTTCATGGGGCTTACGCGTTGGTTTATGCTCCCGCAGTTCGTTCGGCTGGATACGGATAAATATTGAGGTGAGGCCATGAAAAATATACGTGTGGAAAAGCGCGTTCCTTTCGGTTTTAAGGGCGAATGGGGACAGGTCTATAAATCTTATAACGTAGAGGAGAAAACCTCCTCACAGGTCGTTTTATGGGGTAAAAATTACTATGCGGATATCGGTCAGGACGTGCAGTTCAAATATTTGGAGAACGGTATCGACAAGCAGAAGTTTTTTTCGCAGACCGAGGAAAATATCGTCGTAAAAAGCGATTACAGAATTGTAGAAACCACGGACGCTTACTTTAACGAAGAAATCGGGGAGTTCGAATGCGTCGCGGATATAGGGGATATTGTGTATTTGTTCGGCCGCTGGTGGACGGTGGACAACGCAGACGATAAAAGTATCTTTAATCCGAACAAACAGACCTTTTTTTATTTGGGGCTGAAACGCATTAAAGAAGAAATTATTATTTTATAAGGAGACAAAATGTTAAATCCACAGGAAGTATCAAATTTAATCGAAGAAAAATTAAACGAAATCGGAAAAGCATGGCATGACCCATATACTTTTAAGCTCTTTTCTGAAATCGGAGAGGACAAAGGCGGAGCGGATATATGCGGCATTTTACGGAGCGATTCCGCAGAGTTTGCGCCCGTGCCCGACTATACGGAGGGGAAAATTATCTATTCCGTTGATCTCCCCGTTCCCGCCGCACGGGTAAACTATCATTTTTTACAGGTCAAAGGCATTGTCGAGGAGCTGATAAAAAACAATAACGGCTTTTCCCATAAATTCACCGACGGCAACGGCATTATTACGTTTGCAGAGAAGAAAACGGGGACGTATAAAAACTCTTACGGCGTGGGCGAAAACGTCACGATGTCGTTCTCCGTAGCCGTTACTTACACCGAAAACGCCGTTACTTCCGCCGATAAACATTGGCTTTTGGACGGCGTAGAAATCCCATTCCTCGAAGAAAGCGTTACGGTGGAGCGCGAGGGGACTATGCGGAATATCTTTACCGAGCAATATAACAAGCTGTTGCTTACGGGCCAAACGAAATACTATAATTTCAGAATACCTTACGAGTCGTCGGTCTGGAATAAACTGCAGAAAGAAATATTAAACTCGTCGGTCTCTCAAAATGTTACACAGGGAACATATGAATTAAAATACTATGACGGCAGTGCATTTACCGAAGCCGCACCGTTTACTACAAAAGTAAAGATTTTCCGCAGCGGCAAATCAAGCTCCGCGCGGCCCGACGCAAGCACTTTCGAAGTCACGTTTACCGACTATGACGGCCCCGACACGAATTATTTTCTCGGGTTGCTGGATTTCCCGTTCGATATGAACGGCGACGATACGAGATATTTTGCAAGCAAGGTAGAACAGTATAACTACTTTGAGGGCAAAATTACCGCAGGGGACGCGCCGTTTGTCAACATCGAAGCCCCGAACCTCGACTCGCTGTTCATAACCTCGCAGGTTTATCAAAAAGACGCGAAATTCGGTAATCAATTCAAGTACGCGAACAAGAATTACGCGGTTATCAAGGTGATAGACAATTCCGTGCCGTTGGGACCTGATACCATACGCTTTTTCTTCTACTTTATCACGAAATCGACCATAGGCGCGGGCGGGAAAATGCTCCTCGATTTACGGCTCGATACCGTTCAGACCTTTTTCTTTGACCCCGAAATCTCTTTCTCCGACTGTATGATAGAACGGGCGCATTTGAACAGGTTTCAAGAGGTCAGCACCGATCCCTCGAAAGTTCGTTTTATTGCCGATCCCGCCTCAAAGATATTCAACGCCGAAGAGGGTATGAATTTCCCTAAACGTCTTGTTGATAGGCAAAAACTGTCTTTGAAATTTACGGGGAATACTACCGTTGATGACTGGCTGAATGAGAACGTGGCCTATTGGGTCTATGTGTTTATTGACGCTAAACCAAAAATAAAAAATGAAAAAGGAGAAGAAGTTTCAAGTAATTATACTGTATATAATCTTACATCAGACAATCCTGCCGTTCCTCTTAGCTTTGTAAATGAAGTTCAATATTTGAACTCTACTCCTTTTTTTATTCATGAGGGATTAAAAGGAGCCGCAAGTTGTATTTGTTACCCTGTATATAGAAATACAAGCAAAGTTATTATAGCACAGAGTTCACTAACAGAATCTATTCGTATATATATTCGCGGCTATGGAAGAGACGGATTTGAGAAGTTAAACAGCAACACGAGCTACTACTACACGATTAAACTTTCTATTCTTCCTCCGTTTGATTTTTCGGACCATATGAGTATTGTAAATGGGAATTTAATCATTGAGACAAACGAGGCTGGCGAGTATCTGTCGATGTTAGATTACAGTTTCCAAGCTATATCAACAAATATTATTTCAGGGGTAAGAAGCGGGGTGCTGGTGGGGTTTGATCAAATGAAAAAGGAGATTGAAACCGAAAGCTATAAGATATTAAGAAACGAGCCTATATCTAAAGCAAAGATTATTACACCTCATCCGCCATACGTTAGCTACAATCCAAAGCTAAACAGTCAGAATTTCAAAGAACTTGTTATCACGGCCGCAAACGGAGATACTTTTGCTTACGATATTCAAAAAATTGTAGATTCTGATGTATATTTTTTGTACAGTGAACCTATTCAACCCGAAATAACTAAATATTATATGCGTTTGAACCCTACGGGGCTTTATCTTGAGGGTACAGAGGTAAACTATACGGGATTAGTCGGAAGTACAGACAACGGCCTTGCGTTTGCAAATGACCAATATTCTGCATTTATTGCAAATAATAAAAATTTCTATTTGCAGTCCAATATGAAAATTGTAACAGGTGCAGTAAAATCTGTTAGCGGCATTATAGGCCAAGCCGCAAGCGGAAATGTAGCAGGGGCGGTAGGGAGCGGCTTATCGGCAGGATTAGATATAGCACAGACCTTAATGGATCGTTCTATGACGATTGATAACATGAAGAACGCACCCTCTCAACTGAAGAACGCAAACGGAAACGTTATCTTCAATATATTCTCTACGGATTTAGGGCTGTATGTGGAAAGATACGAAGCTTTAGACGGAGATCTTAAAACGGCAAACGATTTCATGAACCTGTACGGCTTCACGTTCAATTCGGTTGCCAATGTCAAGGATTACGTACATATCCGAAAGTATCACAATTATGTCAAAGCGCAACTTCAAGGGATTACGGGAAACATCAGCAATACCGCCCGCGACGACTTGCGGCAACGCTTTGCGCAGGGCGTTCGGTTTTGGAATCAAGACGAGATTTCCTATGAATACGAAAACTATGAACTTTGGCTTGAAGATTAACTAAAATAAGACTACCGCTCGGGTAATTCCGAGCGGTAGAAATTTAGTTTTTGAAGTATGTTATTTCGTAGGAAGTAAAAAGGGCTTTTATTGTTTCGTTTTCTGCTCCGTTGTAATAATTTACTTCAATAAAGTTTTTTTCGGCAAGCCTTATTTTTACATATCGGATTTCGTATGTATCAATGGAATATTTTTTATAGTAAGTATATGTTCCTATACCTGTTTCGGTAGGTATTCCTGTAACCCACTTGCAATGGGCCGGGGTTTTTACTTTTTTTTCGACCTCGTCTATAGACGCTTTTCGGTCGCTTTTCATAGCGATAAGCTCTGATTTATAAGGCTCTGTAAAATATCCATAGTAACAATGTTGTTGTTCCTTTGGCGCGTTGTCATAATCGGATTGTTCTATATCTTGAACTGTAACGTCATAATAAATTTTAGAAGTATAAGTATGAGCGACGGAATCTGTATAATAAGTAATGCTTTGTACTTCAGTCCAATCGTCAGAACACCCCGAGAACGCCAAAAGGCAAACGATTAAGAATAAGCTGATAAAAGCAAAAATCTTTTTCATGGAAAATCTCCTTTACAGATTTACAAAATTATGATACTACAAAAAGGTGTTCCTGTCAATCTATATTTTCAAATTTATGGAAATTTTTAGAAAAAGAAAGCCGTACCCCGAAAGGTACGGGTTTGTGGGTCTTATTGCTCTGTGAAAATAAAGATTATAAATTAAAACCCTGCTACGCTTGCGGAATTGCCCCAAGGTAAAGAGATAATATTAAACTCGATAAATGTATCGGCTGCAATAAAATCGTTTAATGTAGGCTAAATAAATGTGTGTAATTAAATAACGGTAACAATAGAGCGATTAAGAGGGTGAAACAGCCTCCCTTAACCAGCAAGAAAGCAATGGTTTTCTGATTGTTGGGAAAAAACAAAAAAAAGCAAATGGTTATTTTGCTTTTGGGTTGAAATGGGGGGGGGTATAACTTAATAGCAAAGAAAAGAACGAGTTTACCGCTCGTTCTTTTTTGTATAAAAAATAGAGAGGTATTTTATGAATGAAATCAAAATTTATTTAAGACCCAGCGGAAGCCTTGCGTATCTTTACAAAGACTTTGACCTTTACGAAGGCTGTTACCGCAATTCGCAGTTAACTGTTTTTGTTCCCAAAAGTCTTTTATATGAGAACGAGAACGGCACTTTTGTGAATCTTGCAAAAACGGGTGCAATCCTAACCGCGCCCAACGGGTCCAAGTTAACGACAAAAAGTTATTATCTCGATTACGAGAGGGATCAGACGATCGGCGGGGTTGAATTTAGAGTATATACGACGATTACGCCGAAAGAATTCTGCGTATATGCAGGCACGCAAACCGTCGTGGTGAACGTGGAAAGCATAGATAATACAACCCCAGACGCGCAGACGATTATCTCGGTAACTACAACGCAAACAGCCGATTTAATCGTTTTAGAGAGTGCTTATTTAGGTCAGGACGAACCGATAGACCCAACCGAGCTGGATAAGATAAAAGCAACGCTAACGGAAATCCAGAGCGAAATCGGAGGCTTGCCGAATAAGTATGTGACTGTTGATACCAATCAGACAATTTCAGGAAACAAAACGCATACAGGAATAAATACATTTAATGGGTTTACTTCTATTAATGGTGTCGGCATAGACGCGGACGCTATAGTGAAAGGTAGCGATCGTTTCAAATACCCTGTAAAATCTGGAACACTTGCTTTGACATCAGATATACCCGAGAACATAGTTACGACAGACACCGATCAGACGATAGACGGGACAAAAGCCTTTACGTCGCCTATAACCGTTGGCGGGCAAACGTGGCGTACGTCCTATATGAAAGATTCCTTCGTCTATACCGTGGATGGTTATAGCTATGAGGTGACTTACCCCGAGAAAAGCGGTCTCATGGCGTTAAAAAGCGACATTCCCACGGACTACGCCACGCAAGGCCAGCTTGCGCAAACTAACCAAAATGTCGAGGATTTATACACGATTTTAGAACAGGCGCAGGTAGTAACGGTAACTACCTTGGAGCAGGCCTACACGACGAGAGAGACGGCCGACGGCGAGAATATCGTTGACGGAGTACAAACGACGGTTAAGGAAATCCGAGGCAAAACCGTTGCGACGGAAAATTTGATACCGTATCCGTATGCAGAAACGACAAAAACGGCAAACGGAGTTACTTTTACGGTTAACTCTGACGGAAGCGTTACGGTAAACGGGACAGCGACCTCCGACGCGGATTTTATGCTATTAAGAGGTCCTATTCAAGGTTATTCTGAAAGCTACTTTTTAAGTGGTTGTCCCACGGGCGGTAGTGATACGACATATTATATCTCGGAAAGTTTTACAGCGAGCAAAGACACGGGAAATGGCGTAGTGCTCAATAATTTACCCTCCGATCAAGCTTGGCGAATTGTTATAAAATCGGGAACAACCGTAAACAATCTCGTTTTCCGTCCTATGCTAAACGCAGGCACGACCGCAAAACCGTACAGCAAGTGGTTTGCGGGCTTGAAAAACGCATTCTTCAAGGAGATTGTGAGTACGGGGAAGAATTTGAACGGCGGAGAAAACGTGCTTGCGGGTAAACTTATAGAAAGTGTTACTACGGGGATTATCATTGACCAGGCTAATTATAATACGCTTTTATTACCCGTAAAAGCTGGCGAAACTTACCGTTTGACAGGATATACAAACAATAGCGGTGTGGCGCTGCGATACGTGATTTACGATCGAGGCATGAACGTGATTGCGTATGGTTCTTCGGAATTTGCGGTCACAATCCCCGAAAATGGCGCATATTTAGGCTGTTCGTATTATAATCAAAACGCCGAAGTAATGTGTGAACGAGGCGCCACCGCAACCGCCTACGAGCCGTACATCTCCGACACTCTTTCCGCTGAAACGCCTATCGAGTTAGCCGAATATGACGTCGTCTATCCCGGAACGGGAGAAACGAAAAGGCAGAGTAAGACGGTGACTTTTAATGGGACGGAAGCGTGGGTGATCAATACGAATTATACAGCTTTTTCTCTTGATTTACCCTCAAAAGGTATAGCGTTTACGTCAATTTGTTCGCCTTATAGTGCACCGAAAATAACAGCCTGGGACCAGTTGAAAGATTATGAGGCGCAAAACGGTGTGCTTGTACTTTTGATAAAGGATAGTACATATTCCACCGTGGAAGCATGGAAAGCCCATCTTGCCGAACTTGCCGCCGCAGGCAATCCGCTTACCGTCACATACAAGACAGTCGAAGCTACTACCGAAGCGACGCCGTTCAACAAATCTAAATACAAGGCCTGGAAGAACGGCAGCGAAACGATAGAGCAAGGCCCGACGGATAACAGCGAATATGGCGCGGAAGATACGGTAAAACAAGACTACTTTACATTGACAGGAGGAACGACAAATGGCTAAAAAGATATTATCACGCAGGCCTTTGAAGCGCGAAGAGCTGCCCGAGTTGAAAGGTACAGCCGTGGAAAGCCTGGCTATTCGGCAACTACGCCGCAAAGAATGCTTTGACATAGCAGACAGAGCGGCTTGGTACGACACGTTGACGGAGGAGCAAAAAGCCGAAGTCCAGAGCTGGCGCAAAGCATGGCTGGACGCGCCCGAAACGGGGATTATCCCCGAAAGGCCGAGGTGGATTAAATAAGGAGAAAACATGAAAAACTATCGTTCAGCAGAAAAAGCCTTAAAGGTGGGCGTTGAAAATATTATAGTCTTACACCACAACATTATTTCCAAAAACTTCCCTTCCGACCACGAGAACATGGATGCTTATTACAATTTAGCGTTAGATTGTGCGGACAGTATCATCGAGAACGGAATTTCTATCGGCATTCCCGAAGTCTCGATTACGGAAGCTCTCGAAGAATACGACGCTATCCCTGCAAAGACCTATCCGAAGGTAGAAGCCTATACTCTCGTCCAGGAAATGTTTAATCGGATTATCGTTCTCCTTGATGAGGCAAAAGTCGAGGAAGGCGTACCCGACTATATAAAAAACCTGATAGAAGAATGGCAACAGAAATTTGACCTTGAAGCCAATTACAAAATCGCACATCTCCTTGCGGCGGAAAGGGAGGCTGAAACAGAATGAAAGTGTATCTTAAATATCATGGAATTGGCAGGTTTGCAGAGCCTGCCTTTTCTATTGCAGACAATGCGCTTGAACTCGATTTTGAGGGCGTAAAAGGCTTGTCGGGCGAGTTTATATTCATCTATCGGATAAACAGTCAGGCAGAGAAGAAAGTAACGCTCAAGGCCTGTAAAACGGCAATTCCGATTGAGGAGCTGAAGGCGGGGCAATTAGACGGAAAAGTCATTCATTGCGTTCGCGGGGTGAAAGTTTCGGAGTACGACGTCGAGCCTTTAATATTAAAAGATATCGAGGGACAATTTTACGCCCACGGACTTTTAACGGATTTGCAGAATACGGTCGCAAGTCTGACAAAGACCGTCCGTATTCAGGAAGAAAAGATAGAGAAGCTCGAAATTGCTTTGGCCGAAGAAATCGAGGTAAAAGAAGAGCTTCTCACAAAATTCAAAAGCTACGTCAACGACGGCGTAGAATTAACATTCAAGGAGTAAAAGAAGATGAAAAAGAAAAGAATTATAAACGTGTTGATTGTCGTGATTTTAGTCGCGCTTTTAAGCGTGTGCATAGGCCTGATTTTCGGTGCGGGTACATATTCGGCCGCCGCAGAGGAAACGTCGATAGAAGTCCCGCAGGACAGCGCAAACGAGGCTACAAGCGGCGATAGCTCTGTAGTCGAGGAAACACCCGCGCCCGATCCCGAGTTCGATTTAGACGCGTTTTTGGCCTGGGTCCAAAAGTACGCGGACCAAGCGGGGATAGGGAGCGAGTACGCAAAAGCGGTGGAGGCGATAAAAGCGGCCGCTTCCGAAAAGCAAGTGACGATCTCCACCGTGGCGAGCGTGGCGCAACTTCTCGTGTTCGTCGTCTATCTCATCTATACCAACGTCAAGAACGGGAAACTGAAAAAGCAGCTCAAAGAAGTTTCCGAGAAGCTGGATCTACAGCTTAAAGGCACCAACGGACTGATTGACGAGAGTAACCACAACGGGCAGACGGGCGAGGATACCAAAAAGGACGTGGAAGCCTTGAAAAAGGCATTGGCGAATTTTACGAAAGCCTTTATGCAGTTTGCGGATAGAACGAATATCGGCGCGGCGAGCAAGGAGGCGATCAAGCATGATCTGAACGCGGCGATCCGAGAGATAGACGGCGAGACAAAGGAGAAATCCGATGAAGAAGATCAAGCACTCTAAAGAGTGGTACTACAACGCAAGATTAATCGCGTATTGGGTGGGCATGGCGTTTTGCGTCGTGCCTACTTTAATAGCAGGGATATTGAAATTGCCCGTAATCGTGGTTAAAGACGCGGACAGCACACTGTCGGGGGTGTTCGTGGTCGTCGTGGTATGCGCCGCGCTGCCGCTGTATAAAGCGCTCATAAAGGTCATGAAAAGCCCTAACGCCGCGGTGATCTGCTGGGTGCT
>OGLX01000494.1_pt1 | contig 27050 bp, 23 predicted proteins | sample 1572821 | NCBI WGS metagenome assembly OGLX01 (sample SAMEA2581908, study PRJEB24529) | metagenome | biome: Human gut stool | place: China | collected 2011 | reverse complement strand
TTGTATCCGACGTCGAATTCTGAAAAATACCTTGAATCATAAGCATAAGTGAAACGTCCGGCAATTCCCTGGTTTCTACGTGGTAATGATTGTTGCAAGGTCTTTTCGCTTGACCTTTTTTCTTCTCGGCGGGTATATACCAACATTCCGCTAGTAGCGTGTGCACCGAATGTCCGGCCATAGCTGACGGCTGCTTCTATATAATTGGTGGTGTTGATGTTCTTAGCACCTTATAACTATTGTTCGTTTTATCATAGTTGGCCTGATAGTAATAAGGATTAATGGCACGGGTGAGGTCGGAATAAGAAGAACGGGTGGTGCTGACCAGAACTCTGGCATCCAATCCTTGGGTAATAAAATCCAGTTTTTGTTTCAGTTCGGCTTGTGCGGCCACCAATAAGTTATTGGATTCTTTATATCCTCTTACCATATCTGCATAAGGATTGATGTAAGCTCCTTTATTGGCATTACCAAACAGTACATGCGTGTTATTGGCATACTCGTCTGTTGCCGGATAACTTTTAGGATATAAGACAGGACTGGTTTTCATTACCTTTTTATAGGGTCCTTCACCGCTGTCGAGCGGGCCGGTATAATCATCGAAGTTTCCGTTGACACGAATGGCAAATTCCGTAGTTTTACTTAAGTCCATATTGATATTTGACCGGACAGAATAACGTTGCCAGTTGATGTTACTGTTGTAATTGTTAAGCTTATCATTTTTGATTACTCCTCCGTCTTTGGTGTAAGAAGCTGCTACATAATAGCGTACTGCACTACCACCACCACTCAGGTTGGCGTTTACTCTTGTGGAGAGAGCATAGTCATTGAATAACTCATCATACCAGTCTACTGCCGGATAATAATATGGCCTCCCGCCGTCGCGAACAAACTCTGAATGTCTATGCAGGACTAAGCAAGAACTTTGGCGATAAACTCTCGGCCGATGTTTCCTTGGCAGCAGAGCAATACCATACAGATATCTGGAATGAATGGAGCCTGTACCCGGTCGCCAATCTAACTTATCATCCGCTGATCCTTCTGAGTGGGAAACAAAGGCTAAGGATCTTGCAGAAAGATTTAACAAGAACTTTGTTAAGTATACAGGCAACGAAGCTGGTAAGGCTTTAGTAGCTGCTGGCCCTCAGTTATAATCAGAGACTTGTTATATAATATAAACAGTTAGAAGAGAATAAACTCTAAGATATTAAGAGCTCCATATACTTTGCTTATATAGCAGAGTGTGTGGAGCTTTTTATTATATGTTTACTGTTGGAATTAGTTGAATAAAGTGAATATAAATTATATAATGATATAAGTATCAAAAGTAAATGTGGGATTAGATGGGGACTAATAATTTATTATAAAATTTGGAGAAAATATGGAAGTAGCAATATGTGATGATAATAGTGCATATGTTGATATACTGTATGATTATGTATGTAAATATGCGTATGAAAATAATATAGATATAAATATAAAGAAATATGAAAGTGGAATAAAACTTATAAATAGCGATGATAAATATGATGTTATATTGCTTGATATAGATATGCCATTTTTAGATGGGATAGAAGTAACAGCTAAGTTAAGAAGAAAAGGAATAAACTCAGATATAATAATTGTTACAGGAATAGAAAACAGAGTAAGGGATGCTTTTTATGTTGATGTAAATGATTATATTACAAAACCAGCTACATACAAGGACTTAGAGGTAGCATTTAATCATACATTGGAGAAGAAAAAGTTAAATAAAGAAGTTGTAGTGTATTACGATAGAAATAAATATAAATTGAAGCAAAAAGATATTGATTATATAAAGGCGTATAACGGTTACATTCTTATATATTCTTATGGTGTAGAGTATCGTCTGGATAAAGCTTTATCAGAATTTTTAAAATATATTGATGAAGATGTATTTTGTGTTATAAACAGAGGGATAGCTGTGAATTTATTAAGAGCAGAGATTGAATTATCAGATAAAATAAAAGTTATTATATCAGATGAAATATTTATTGTATCAAGGCGGTGCAAGAAAGAATTTATGGAAAAATATATAGAAAGTGATTTGAAATATACGAGAATAAAATAAGAGTAGGGGACTTTAATATGGGGATAATTATTCTGGCAGTAATTAAGTACATTATTTCATTTTTGTGCTGTATGTTATTTACTTATATTATTTCGGAAAATAAGTATACAAGATTATGGTGGATTTTAATAAGTATATTAATATATTCTATGAGTTATATTACTTTGAATATATACTTACCAATAGAGTTTCTAGGGGATTTTTTGACGTTAATAACAATTTCATTGATGTATAAAGATACGCGTAGTAAAAAAATAAAAAACTTTGTAAGTGTTTATGTAACGTGGCAGATTATTCAGACAATAGTTACAATTATGGATCCTTTAAATACAAATAATATATACAAAAACATAATAGAGCAAATTATTGATTTGTCTATTATATTTATAATTTACTTATTAAAAGTTCTGTTAAAAGATAAGTTATATGTGGCAGTAAATAAAATGAAATTAAGTGAAAAGAATATAAATATAGTTAATAATATTGCCTATGTGTTGTATATTATTTCTATAACATATATGCTGCTATTAATAGCACTTTCTGATTATACACATAAATATTCTATTGATGAAAGGATAAAGCATGTATTTGGGTATTTTGTAATTCCGTCATTTATAAGTTTGTGTGTGATTGTAATATTATTTGCATATGTAATAGTTATAAATAAATCACAAAAAATAATGATAAAGAATGAAGAACAATTTAATCAGATTCAGAGTATGTATTATAAGACGCTTATGGTTAAGGAACAGGAAACTAAAAAGTTCAGGCATGATATAAAAAATCATTTATTATATATTTATAGTACTGCTAAAGCTAATAATGATTATGAAATAATAAAATACATAGATAGTATTGAAGATGAATTTGCAGCAAAAATAAATATTGTACGTGATGTTGGTAATGAAACCTTTAATATATTATTAAATTATTACATAAGTATGTTAAAACCAGATGTAAAAGTTACTATAGAGGGTACATTTAAGGATGATATCAATATATCACCATTGGACATTAATCTGATAATAGGAAATGTACTGAAAAATTCAGTTGAGGAATTGAATAAAAGCAATGATGACAATAAGATTTCAGAACTACATATAATATTTCAAGAAGGAAAAAGATATGTTCGAATAACAGTTATTAATACTATTCTTAACGAAAAATCAAAATGGATTAAAGGTGATAAAGAGCATGGGTATGGAATATCAATCATTCAGGAAAATGTTAGAAAATGTAATGGACAGTATGAATATAAGATAGAGGATGATAAATATATAGTTGTGATTACATTACAAAATGAAAAAACTACCATTTAACAAGTTAAGAGACCGCTTACGGAGTTTATATTTAAAAATATCTGATTAAACATTATAATAAAAACATACGATAGCTATACGAGTGAGGGGGAACTATGAAGAAGATAAATATAATACTAGCTTTATTAACGATTTCATTAATGCTTGCAGCATGTGGGAAGAATGGTGTGGAAGCTGTAAATATAAATTCCTACAGCAATAAAAATGGATTTCTAAACTTTTCTAGTGATGTAGCAGAATCACCGGAGGGTTATTATGTGTTATCTAAAGATTTAAGGAATGGGAATTTCTTAACGTATATAGATAAAGAGAAAGATAAAAGTACCATTTTGTGCTCAAAGATAAATTGTGCACATACGTTTGAGAAAGTTCCGGATGATTGTGATGCGTATTTAGGAACAGTATTGCAGGGAAGTCTGAATTATTATAATGGATATATATATTATATTGCATATAATAAAGATAATTATAAATGTAGTTTATACAAGGTGAGCTTCGATGGAAGTGAACACGAGAAAATATTTGATTTAGGAACAGCGCCAGATATGTCTAATATATATTATTCGTATGTGGTGACAGATTCCTGTGTTTTTTATTCCGCAGCTATTGGTGTGAGTGGAGAAAAAAATGCAGCTAAACTTAATAGATATATCTTTGATAATAGCAAAATAGAAACTGTATACAATTATGAGGGTGATAAAGCTGAAATCTTTGATTTGAAAATGTGTAAGGATAAGGTATTCTTCAGACAAAGTGTAGGAAATGAAAGATTAAAAAGTGAATTATATGAATGGGATATTGCAGGACAAAGAGCAAATAAAATAGCAGAGGGAATATGCTCATATACATTGAAGGCTGATGAAAAACTTGCATATTGGAAAGCTTTTGATGGAATATATGAAATACCAATGACTACTGGCAATACTGCTGAAAATATTGTTGAAAACGAAGAAAAAATATTCACCTGTGATGAAGATACAATGCTTGGCTTTATTGCTTCATCAAATAGTGATTATTATTTATATAATATGATAAATACAAGTTATAAAAAGGATACAGATATTTACATTGGAAATATTAAGGAGGGTAGAATAATAACAAAACTATATGTTAATAAAGAAGATTATATGATGCCCTTGTATGTAGGCTCTGATAAATTAATTGTTGATGTGTATGGAAAAGATGGCAGGTATTGTGGATATTCTGAGATAGATAATGGACAATTATCTGATGAAATTATAAATATGGGGATAATTCGATAAAGGTTATTAAGGGTAAGTGGCAGAATATAGAAATTGGAGATACATAATATGGGGGAGATAAAGCGTCTTATTAACAGAAAAGTCATATATATTATAATAATATCATTAATTTTATGTGTACTATGTTATATTTTAAAAAGTGCCGGAACAGATGGTGTAAGGGAATATCTGGCTGATAATAATATATATAATGGGGCGATTAATAGTTTATCGCAAAAAGACATTCAGACAGCTGATAAGTATATTGAAAATTTAAAGGAAAATGGAAAGAAAAATATATCCGATGAGTTAACAGACTATATGAATTACATCAACGGGTATGGTGAATTTATTGAAAACACACTTTTAAATGCTGAGAAATCACAGCAATTTAGTATATTTAATAAAGCTGACGATTATACAATGCGTAATATTAACAAGATATATAAGGATTATATTAAGTTAAGGAAAGTAAAGCCACAGATTGTTAATCAAAGAGCTTTTATTAGTTACGGGAATAATATAGCTTTAATTTCTATGTTTGTTATATTCATAATATTATATATGCTTTTTAATATGCAGAAGGAATATGATAACAGAGAGATTTTATTTTCGTATAGTGCACCAAAAGGGCGGTTTGCACTTGCTGTAAGAAGAAATATAATTATAACAATTACAGCTATAATATTAACAATAGCCTTCAATTTAGTTATATATATATTATCCAATATGTTGTATGGTTATGTTGATTATACTGCACCAGTTCAAAGCGTAAGCTCATATTCTAAATGTAGTATGAATATACCAATAATTACAGAATTGTTTCTGAATGTGTTAGAAACTGGAATCGGATTAGCACTAATAGCTATGCTTACTAACCTTGTATTTAACATTATGTATAATAAATATATATCAATATGTTTTTTAGGAGGCTTGTTTTTTATAGAATGGCGGGCAGCTTTATTAGTACAGAATAATTCTGTTAACAGAATTCTGGCGAATATTAATTTGTATAGGATTATAGATTATTCTACATATCATAAAAACTATCAGAATATTAACATATTCAATTATCCTATATCTTCGCATGTTCTTATTTTTACAATAACATTAGTGTTATTTGTTGCTTTCTTTTTGCTGTCAGCACTAACCTATGCTAAACGTTATCCGTATAGAAAGCAGTTTTTTGCTAAAGTAAAGAATAATATAGAGATAATGAGCGGAAAGGTTTTTTGCAAGCTTGGATTTGTATATTTTGAACTTTATAAGCTGCTGATAAGAGGTAAAAAGCTATTTATTATCATTGCATTTATATTGGCAGAGATTATTTTAATATATGGAACAAGAGTTGATTTTCCTGCAAGACAAAGACAGATGGATAGAATATATGAAGAATATGGCGGTGATGACTGGGAACGCTTTAATGGGTATGTACAGAATTATGAGAATGAAATAAGTCAGGCAGAAGTTTATATTGAAGATATTAAAGGTGTGTCTGCTGATGATGAAAATGCGCATAATATTTTTATGGAGGCAGAAAGCCTGAATTCAGATTTGAATGAAAAAAGAAAGATTCTAAGCGAATATAAACACATTACTGAAAGAAAAGAAAGAATTGAGGCAGATAAGGGACTTGTTGTATATGCAATGTCAGACAGAGGCTATGATGAAATATATGGCAGCAATTCTTATATAAGAGAAGCTGGAATTATTATAATGCTTATAGTGATTACGGTTATTATAAGCTCAGGGTATTATATAGAAGAGGAACAATCAGGTGTAGACAGGCTTATTAAATGCTCTGAGTCAGGTATTGCAAAGGTTTATAATATGAAGCTGTATATATTATCTGCGGTAATTACAGGCGTATCGGTTTTACTTATATTTATAGATATGTTTTTTATGGCTAAGCTTTATGGATTTAAATATATCAATGCACCGCTGGTATCTATTACATTTATGGAAAGCAGAGCTGGAATAATATTTGCCAATATGAAAATATGGCAATATATAATACTTGATATAATTACAAAGCTGTCAGTCATAATTATTTCTATGTTTACAGCTCTGGAATTGTCTTTTAAAACAAGAAATTTATTCTATGCTCCGGCAGTAATTCTTTTAATGTCAATAGCAGGAGTTTTTAGTATTTATGCATATGTATATATAAAGTTTTTTATTATATTGTTGGCGGTTGTTATTATGTGGGGATACATTTTTTTACATAGAAGTTGCAAAGAATGGGGGAAATAAATGGAACTTATATTAAAGAATTTAAAAAAAACATATGGAAATGTTAAAGCCCTGAAAGGTATTAATTATACATTTACGCCGGGAGTGTATGGGATACTTGGTTCTAATGGTGCTGGAAAAAGTACTATGATTAATCTGATAACGGATAATGTAAAAAGAGATAAAAATGGGGGAGAAATTCTATTTTGTGATGATAATTCAGATACGGCTGAGGCTGTTGATATCCTTAAGCTAGGCAGTAAATTCCGTTCATTTATTGGTTATATGCCACAGCAGCAGGGATATTATGCTGATTTCACGCCCAAAGCTTTTTTGAAATATATGGCTGATATAAAAGGGGTTAAGAAAAAAGAAATTGTAGATAATAACGGCAGCAAATCATATATATCAGTAAATGAGCAGATAGATAAGCTGCTGGAGATAGTGAATCTGACAGATGCTGCGTATAAGCGGATATGAGGCTTTTCAGGTGGAATGAAACAAAGGGTGCTTCTTGCACAGGCACTATTAGGGAATCCAAAGATACTTATATTAGATGAGCCAACAGCAGGTCTGGACCCGAAAGAAAGAATACATATCCGAAATTATATTGCTAAGTTATCAAAGGACAGAATTATTTTATTTGCAACTCATGTTGTAAGTGACATTGAGTGCATAGCGGACAAGGTTATTCTGTTAAAAGAGGGACAGATTATAGAAGCAGGTTCACCTGTACAATTAATTGATAAGGTGTATGGAAAGGTGGGAGAAATAAACTGTCAGCTTGAGGATGTTGACAACCTTCAAAAGAAATACAGAGTTGGAAATATAAGACAGAGAAGAAACGGGCTGGCATTAAGGATAGTTGGAGATACATTACCAGAGATGGCAGATGCCTGCAGCAATGATATAGATTTAGAGGATGTTTATTTATATTATTTTGGGGAAGGAAATTAATAAAGTAATGTTGATAAAAGTTTCGCGTGAAATATAATGTGTGTCCATTATATTTCACGCGGATTTTTATTTATAATCAGATTTTAGATCTCAGGTTTAACAATATTAAGTGGCATCATAAGATGGCTTATGAGAATTCTATATGCTTCATTTCCATTACCAGCTTTAAGCATCTTAAAATATTCTTCGTGTTCATCAACAGTTCCAATGCTTCGGCCGTCAACCTGAAGAGCAGATTGTGTTGTGAGTCTGATAAGGTACATAAGCCTCTGGAACATATGGTTGATTTCTTCATTCTCTATATAGTTTACAAGAAGAAGATGAAATTCGTGATCATAGTTGATAAAGCTTTCGTAATCATCATCAAGCTTAATAGCTTCCTTTTGCTTGTTAAGGATTTCCCCAAGCTTTTCGATAGTTCTCTGACCTTTTGGTGTATTATATTCATTAGCAAGGCATTGTGTGCAGAAGCCCTCTATGGCACATCTTATCTGGATAGTTTCCTTCATATCCTTCTGACTTAGCTGTCTTATCCTGAAGCCCTTGCTTGGAATAACTGTTATATAACCATCCTGGCTAAGACACTGTAGGGCCTCACGCATAGGAGTCCGGGATATACCTAGTTCTTTGGATAACTTAGTTTCTGAGTAAAGAGTATTAGCATCCAGCTTGTGGGTAAGAATAAGATTCTTTATATAGTTGTAAGCCTCAAGCTGCAATGATGACATAAGCTGCATATATTCCTCCGTTGTATAAATACCTGAATAATAGTTACGTTTATAGTATATCCATATAATAGTTGATAATTGATGTCAGGTCAATTAAATTAATATAAAATCGGTATACCGGTATGCATAATTTTAAGTACAATAATATAATTATAGTACATTACATCGGATAAAGATGCACAAATATGACTTGATTAAAAAATGTAAATTTGGTTAATCTGTTTTTGCATAAGGGACTATAATACAAACCGTAAAAAGAAATAGATAAACTTAACATCACCTCTTTGTTGAAGGCTTGCTAAGCTAATCAGATTTTTGGAGGAAAAGATAAATGAATACTTTAAAAGCTGAAAAAAGAAGCATGAATGACAAAGCAAAGAAATTAAGAAGAGAAGGTTATGTAACAGGTAATGTGTTTGGCAGAAGCATTGCTGAATCGATTCCGGTACAGATTGAGAAAAAGGAAGCAGAAAGGTTTCTTTCAGTCTGTGGCAGAGGTAGTGAAGCACAGCTTTCCCTTGAAGGACAGCAGTATGATGTCCTTGTAAAGGAAGTAGATTATGATCCTATCAAGAGACAGACATTAGAGATTGATTTTCAGGTTCTTACAGAAGGCGAAAAGGTTCGTTCTGTAGCAGAGATTGTACTTGTTAATCATGAACTTGTACAGGGAGTACTTGAACAGCATATGGAAGAGATTCCTTATAAGGCAGGCAAGTCTGCACTTGTTGAAAAAGTCAGTGTAGATGTTGGTAATCTTAAGCCTGGCGACAGTATTAAGGTAGAAGATCTTGATATCGCTAAGGATAAGGATGTTTCAATCTCACCAGATGTATTAGAGAAGGTTGTTGTCAGTGTAACAGAACAGACATATGCTGAAGCAGATGCAGATGACACAGAAGCAGCTGAAACAACAGAAGCTTAGGTAGTGCATGGAGGAATTTGCAGTATAAGGACTTCTGATTCTTAAAGTTAAAATATAGCATTTATAAATCCGGTATGTATCAAGGCATGCATACCGGATTTTTGTGTTTTTAACATGATTTTATGTGATTATAAAAATGTGCATTTCTCAAATACTGCTTTTATGTTGAATTTTGTTGATTATAGATATATACTATATTTATGTGTCATAAAGACTGTAAGAATGTGACTAAAGTGTAGAAGGTAGGTATTGCGTATGAGTAAAGCGTATGATGCAGAAGAGTTCAAAGCAAGGGCTAATATTAAGACAAGGAATGTATGGTTTTTGTTAAATCTGTTATTGACAGCACAGTATTGTTCTAATGTTACAAAAGGAACTTATGATTCCAAATATATAGTCCCATTTTTACTGCTATGCTGGGTGCCATATGTATCAGGATCTATATATCTTAAGATTAAGGGAAAGAATGCACCATTTTATAAGTTTGCAATAACTATAGGATATGGAATATTTTATGGCTTTATAGTATGTACAAGCCAGACTATGCTTTCTTTTGCATATATATTTCCTGTTGCAAGTATGTTTATTCTTTTTAAGGATAGGAAGTTTATGATACGATGCGGTGTGTTTAATTGCATTATGTTAATACTGGCATCAATATACCGCTTTGCTATATTAGGCATGAATACCACTGCTGATGTAGATAACTATATGTTACAGATATCATGTATAATATTAAGCTATGTTTGTTATGTTATGTCTATTAATCACCTGAATCTTTCAGATGGTGCACTTACAGATTCAATCAAGGATGATCTTGAAAGAGTTGTTAAGACAGTTGAACAGGTTAAGGATTCAAGTAATATGATTGTTGATGGAATCACAGTTGTACGTGAACTTGAAGAAGAAAACAAACAGGGTGCTAACTTCGTAGTATCAAGTATGAAAGAACTGTCACAGAATAACGCTATACTCCGTGACAGAACAGACTCATCAACTGACATGACGACTAAGATTAATGACCAGGTAGAGAATGTAGCTTCACTTATTAATGATGTAGTAAAGCTTGTAAGTGAATCGGTTGAACATACAGATATGAGTACAAAGGAGCTTTCTGATGTAGTTGAAAGTACTAATACCATGGCAAGGTTATCTGGTGATGTAGATAATATATTACATGAATTCCAGCAGGAGTTTGAAAAAGTTAAGACAGAAACAGGAACTATTGAAGAAATCAATTCACAGACGAATCTTCTAGCGCTTAATGCATCCATAGAAGCAGCAAGAGCTGGGGAAGCTGGCAAGGGCTTTGCAGTTGTAGCTGATGAGATAAGAAACTTAAGTGATGAAACACAGGAATCATCAGATAGAATTATGACTGCACTTAATCATCTTGGTAACACATCAGGTAAAATGCTTGATTCAGTAAAGGGTATGTTATCAATCATACAGGAGACACAGGGCAAGGTTATAAAGGTTAACGAAAGTGTTTCCGGAATAGCAGCTGACTCTAACCAGATAGGACAGCATATAGGAGTTGTCGATTCTGCCATGCAGGAGGTTGAGAGTTCTAACCGCAATATGGTCGATAATATGAAGCAGATAGAAAGTGTTATGCAGGTTATCAATGACTGTATAACTAATGCAGATGAAAGTACTAAGATTATGCTTAGTAAGTATGAGGAATCTGCACGTAATGTCAATAAGATTGAAAGCGTAGTCGGAGCTATGATGGAAAAGCTCGGAGTTGGTGGTTTCATGGGAATCCAGGATATAAAGCATGGTATGAGATGTACAGTCAGACAGCTTATATCAGGAAAGCCTTCTGATAAAGATTATAGTGGTGAGATAATTTCACAGAAGGATGGAGCTTTATATGTAAGATTCGATAAGGAAGATGTTGATGTTGATAATACAGCTTTAAGATATGAAATAGAGATTGTGGCAGGCAATGTTCTTTATCGCTGGAGTGATGTATCAGCTAAAAGGGCATCTGAATATAAAGAAGATGTATGCAAGCTTGTTGTATCAACACTTCCAAGCATTGTTAACAGAAGAAAGTATACAAGAATGCCGATACATAACAAATGTACTATAATTTTTTCGGATGATACCGGAACAACATTCGCAGGCGAGATGGTTAATATAAGCGCTAATGGTTTTGCGTTTATGTCTAAAGCAGCAGAATTTGCCGAATGTAATGGCAAAAATATGATAGTAAACATTCCTGATTTCCCAATAGAACAGGGAAGATATCTTGAGGGTGTTGCAATAAGAAGTACAGATAGTGATGGCAGCTACATAGTAGGATGCCGTATGCCAGAGGATAGCATAGAGATAGGTAACTATGTTAACAGAAATTATTCGGAATAATGTCTGTTAATATAAAAATGTAAGCCGGTGGTAACATTCTTTTTGTATTATGGTGGTAGAACAATAGTATGGTATAGAGGGTTCTGGATATTATAATTACAGTAAGATACGAATTGATGCCTACAGAATAAGATCTTTAGATCATGGCATCATCATAATATGGAAAGCAGATGGTTGAATGAAATCGGTTAAAGATTATAATAGCTATGTAAAGCTTATAAGAGCTGTTGTTATGGTTGTTGTATGTTTTACAGTTATATATGTAGTAACGCTTGCTGGGAAAAGCAGGATAAATAATTATAAAAGCAGTGAAAAATCAAAGCAGGATGACAGTAGTGTTATTCCTGAAGAAGATGAAGAGGCATATGAGCTTCCACCAAGAACACTAAACACAGCAGTTATTCCTTATGATGGAAAAGAAAGGACTGTATCATGCTGGGGGGATTCCATGATGTTTGGTATAGGAGCCGGGGAAGCATATGTTTTCGGTGAAGATAACGTACTTGATATATCAGACTGGACTACACCATATACGTTAGAATATCTGACTGGCATTAAAGTGTATAATCTTGGTGTTTCGGGGGAAACATCGAACGAGATAGCACTTCGTCAAGGTGGAATAAAAATGTATGCTGATAACACATTTGAAGTTGGTTATGACGACAGTGTTGAAATCAGTATAATAGATGAATATGGCAATCCTGTATATATGACTGATTTTAGTGCATATGGATATGTGGAACCACATGAATCAGATGTAGTATATATCAATGATGATATGTTTAAGATAACAGGAACAGAAGAAACCGGACTGTATATATGCCGGTATTCAGAAGAAGATGTCTATGATGCATTTACAACTGTATATGAGGGTACACAGATTGTAACCAAAGCCTCCCATGAACGTAAGAATGATATTCTTATACTTGAAATAGGAAGTAATGGAGGCTGGGATAATTATAGGCAGCTTATAAGCCAGTATGATGCCATGATTCAGAATGCTGGCTGTGATTATTTTATCATAGTGGGTGATACAGATGATCCTGGAACGTCAATAGCGGATACTGCGCAGGGGTTCAGGAATGATGATGGAACATATGTAGGAGTTGGTGATACTGCATGGGAAGCAACACTAAGGGAAGCATATGGAGAGCATTTCATTAATATGAGAACATATCTTATAGAAAATGGTCTGTCAGATGTCGGTTTAAGAGCGACTAAAGCTGATTACAGAGGATTCAGGCGGGGGCGTATATCCAAACAGCTAAGGTCTGACTGGACACATTTTAATTCGTATGGGTATTATGCGAAGGGGCTGGCAATCTATGCGAAGGGGGTGGAACTAGGATATTGGAAATGATGTATAGGGGCATAAGTTTAAGGAGTAGAAATATAAATGAACAGAAATGGTAAAAAAAATAAAAATTATGCAGAGCTTATAAAAGAGTTTATAAAAAACAATAAGAAGGCTTCCATATGTACAATGGCAATAATTCTTGTAGTTTTAGCAACAGTGGTAACAACAGTAACAGCAGGTGCTGTTAAAAAGAAAAAGCTTAGCAAAAGGCAGGAAGATACAAGTGTTGTAGTGGACATAACAACTGGTACAACGAATGAAGAAACAGAAGCTACAGAAGAAGAAACAGAGGAAGAAACAGAAGCAGAGGTTGTAGAAGACTATGTTGTTGAAGAATTCTTTGAGAATGAGATATCAACAGAAGACCAGGAAGCATTAGAACTTCCATCAAGAAGGCTGAATGTAGAGAATCGTCCATATGATGGTGCCAGAAGATATATTTCATATTTTGGAGATAGTATGGTAGCTGGTGTAGGCTGCGGTTCGGTCAACGCATCGGTTAATGGAATGAATATAACAGGTTGGACATCTCCACATACTATTTCATATCTTACAGGTATTGAAACTTATAATTTCGGTGTTCCGGGTGAGACCTCTTACGAGATAGCTTACAGGGCAGGTGGAGTAAAGCTTTATACAGACAGAAGTGTGACAATAAGTGAAGATGTTTCAGAGATAGTCAGACTTATAGATGAAGATGGAGACGTATTTACATGTGATGATTATAGCGGTTATGGAGCTGAGAGTAACTCATATCCAGATACGATGTATATTAATGGATATCTGTGTAAGGTTATGAATACAGATTATAACGAAGTCAGTATACAGCTTGTAAAAGGTTATGCAGCATATAGTATGGATACGGCTGATACAGGTGTAAGACATATACAGGCACAGCATTATGCTGACAGCAATATAAAGCCAGTAAATAACGACATGATGGATGAACCAGCAGGTGTAAAAACAACAGAGAATGCAACAACAGGAAAGAAACCATCAGAAAATATAACAGAAACATCAACGGAAAAATCAACACAGGCACCAACAGAAGTGACAACAGAAAAACCAACAGAAAAACCAACAGAACCTCCAACGAATCCGACTATAGGTTTTGTAGATATTCCAGAAGGCTCATTGGCTGAACCAAAGGCAGCAAAAGACCATAGCCAGAAAGATATTCTCATACTAGAGATAGGAAGTAATGGAGGCTGGGGAAGCGATTATCAGACACTCATACTTCAGTATGACAACATTATTATCAATTCAGGCTGTGACTATTATATAATAGTTGGTGATACAGATGATCCAGGAACATCCATAGGTGATGATAACCAGGGTGAATATAATGAAGATGGTTCTTATGTTGGTATAGGTGATACATCATGGGAGGCAGCATTAAGAGAAGCATATGGAGCTCATTTCTTTAACACCAGAACATATATAATACAGTATGGACTGGATGTATGTGGATTGAAGACGACAACAGAGGATCTTGAAAACTTCAAGCGTGGTAATATATCAAAGCAGTTAAGATATGACTGGACGCATTTTAATGCCTATGGATATTATGCAAAAGGCATGGGAATATATGAAAAAGGAAAAGAACTCGGATATTGGAGTTGATAAGTAGTAAAATCTGACATATAATCTGAAATAATGTATATGATATTATCATTATGACAGTTTATATGTCATTTTTAATATAATACAGGCAGGAGAAATGTTATGACAAAAAAACAGCTGGCAATAGAGGTTATAGAACGGCTTAAAAAGCAATATCCTGATGCAGGATGTACACTGGATTATGATGAGGCATGGAAGCTGCTGGTAAGCGTAAGACTTGCAGCACAGTGTACAGATGAAAGAGTGAATATAGTTGTACAGGGCTTGTTTTCCAAATATCCATCAGTTAGTGCACTGGCACATGCAGATGTGGATGATATAGAGAAAATAGTACGTCCATGTGGTCTTGGTAAAAGTAAGTCCCGTGACATAAGTGCATGCATGAAGATGCTTCATGAAAAGTATAATGATAAGGTTCCAGATACAATGGAAGAGCTTTTAAAGCTTCCAGGCGTAGGAAGGAAAAGTGCGAATCTTATTATGGGAGACGTATACGGAAAGCCAGCTATAGTCACAGATACACATTGTATAAGGCTGTGTAACAGGATAGGACTGGTAAAGGATGAAAAAGAGCCTAAGAAGGTAGAGATGGCATTGTGGAAGATAGTGCCTAAAGAAGAAGGAAGTGACTTATGCCACAGATTTGTTATACATGGAAGAGAGGTCTGTACAGCAAGAACAAAGCCTCATTGTGATAAGTGCTGTCTTTGTGATATATGTAAAAAAATGCTGTAGCCGCATCGTTTTGCAGGAGTTTAACATACTGTGAAAAGCATGTGCAGAAATGGAGATTAATATGGGAAATACCAAAAACTATAAAATGATAATATCCTATGATGGTACAAGATATTATGGATGGGAGCATCAGCCTAATACTGATATGACGATTCAGGGAAAGCTTGAGAATGTGCTTTCACAGATGATAGGTGCAGATGTTGAAGTTATAGGTGCAGGAAGAACGGATGCAGGAGTACATGCTAAGGGAATGGCTGCTAATGTACATATGGATACTGATATGTCAGAAAACCAGATATGTGATTATATGAATAAGTATCTGCCAGAGGATATATGTGTGCAGGAGGTCAGGGTTGCTTCTGAACGTTTCCACAGCAGATATAATGCTATGGGGAAAACTTATTGTTATACATGTTATGTTGGGGATAAAAAACCCGTGTTTAACAGAAAATACGTACATATAACTGGTGCGATGCCTGATGTTGAGGCTATGAAAAAAGCAGCAGAATATCTTGTTGGAGTACATGACTTTGCAAGCTTCTGTGGTAATCCTAAGATGAAGAAGTCAACAGTCAGGGAGATATATTCGATAGATATATCACTAAAAGGTGCATATCTTAATATGACATATCATGGCACAGGATTTTTACAGTATATGGTAAGGATTTTGTCGGGAACACTTCTGGAGGTAGGATTCCATAAGAGAACACCAGAAAGTATGATAGAACTAATAGAAGCAAAAAACAGAGCCCTTGCTGGTGCAACAGCACCGGCAAAGGGACTTAGTCTGTTAAAGGTACATTATGCCAGATAATAAGAAGCTTTAATATCATAAATATGATGAATTGTACCGGTTATAACTATTATCGTTACATGAATTTAGAACGCCATTTCAGTGCTTCCTCTCTGTATTGGGAGGCTACATTCATAAGTTCATCGTATTGAAGTCTGATACTGTTAATAACAGCTGCCTGTTCGTTAATTTTTGCCTGACAGGCAGCTAATTTATTCTTATTATTATCGTTTTCTTTTATTTCAGAGACAAGTCTCATTTCTTTAATATGTCCGATTTCTTCAATAAAAAACATCCGGTTATTTACATATAGAAAAAGAGTATTACCAGCCTTGAAGATATGATAATCAGATATATCTGTCACACAGGATGGCAGTGGAACAGGAAAAGCTTCTGTGCAGTTATGTATATCGCCAAAAGAAAGACAGTGAAGACAGAGGTGTTTTAAAAGAGGGTTGTTCTTAAGATAAAAAAGAAGTAGAGAATGATTACATACACAGATAGATGGATTATATAACTCAGGAATATTATTGCCGCTTACTGTATATATACTCTGGCTTTCCATTATGTTTTTAATGTGAAGTGAATTGTCGGTTGAGATATATGTATAGTATAAAGTGTCGTTATAAACACATTCATTAAGTCCATGGTTATAGTCAGTGGCAAGTACTATGGGACGTTCAAGTCCTCCAAAATGAGCGATTCTTAAGAATATATTAGAACCGGCGGCATATATAATAAGCTGACGGTTGTTTCCAACAGAATATACATTAGACATAATAACCTTCATTTATAATACTTATTAAAATGTATGGTAGCATAAAGAGCTTTAGAACATATAATGTAGTAAGAATTATAAAAAGAAAGGAATATGATATGGCGAGATGTAAATGCAAAAAGAGTGGGTGCTGTACAAAGATTGTAAGTGATATTGTATCTAATATGCCTAATGGCTGTTTTGATGTTTGTACGAATCCGATATGTGGATCACCTTCCGAGCTTAGTTTATTTGCACCGCTTATATATGATCAGATAGGTATTAACCTTTGTGCTGTAGCTGCTGCGGGTGTGGATATATCAGCTAATTATCCCACTGTTACCAACGCAGCAGCAAGTGTTGTTGAAATATCATACGAGTATGGCGCGGGCAATGTTGTGATAAATCAGATACCAGGCAGACCAAACTGCTATTCAGTCAAGCTTTCTAATCTTCAAGTAACATTTGCACTTAATCTGTATGATGAAAATTGCAGACTTGTGGCGACTATATATCCAACAGTTGAATATCTGCCATCAGATACAACGGCAGCAACATATGATGAAGATGTTAATCCTTCATCAGTTGAGCTTGAAATATTTGCACCGTATGGCGTATCTTACAACAGGGAAGGGGAAAGCTTCCAGCCAGCTTTGAATTATACAGGTTTCTTATCAGGTGATAATGGAATTACACAGGGGCTTAATCTTTATGCCATACCTAAGGTATTAGATATCGACATAGCGTCAGATGAGGTAACTATAGGTCTTTCAGTTATATTGCAGAGCCTTTATTATGCGGGCTACAGAGTTGCAAGTGCTGGAAAAATAGTTACTCCAAAGGGCAGTATAGTGTCACAGGAGAATTCAGATGAGATGAAGTTCGTATGCGGTAATCTGTTAAACCTTGCTATTAAACCACTTGATCTTAGTCCACCACATTGTGAGAGCAGTCTTAAAAATGACTGTGATAAGGGATGCCAGCCAGTATGTGAAGAGAATCTGCCACAGTGTCCAACGTGTTCGATATAGCAGGTTAAATATAATGGTTTGATATAGCAGGTTAAGTATAACAGGTTTGATATAGTAGGTAATTAACAGATATAATAGTAAATAACAAAACAGGACCAAGAATCATATACCTGACATGAAATCATGAAAGGTGTTATTCTGGGTCCTGATAAAGTTAAAGCTGCCTAATATACACTATATATTATATAGTGTATATTATAGTATATAATATATACAGACTACTATTATTAAGAATGTTCAAATTTAACAATCTGGGTTATATCGTTGTAGCCAAGAGAATGCATCTTGCTTTGGAAGCGATGCAGTGCCTCATCGAATTCCTGATATGAACGATATGTATCATCAAAATAAGAAATAGCTTTGCTATGGTCTCCATCTTCGTTGGCCTGCCATGACAGAGTGGCATACCTGTGAAGGTCTTCATGTGATTTGGCAAGGGATATATATTCCTTGCTGTGTATAAGCCGTTCATCTGATACCTGTTTAAGCCACTTTCCAAGCTTACATCTACCAGGATCATCAACCTGTTTTTTCTGAAGATGCTCAAAGCCTACAATGTTGTTATATACACGCCATGTGAGTACGAAATGATCCACTTCAAATACACGTACCCAGTCCTGCTCAGTTATTTTTGAGCATCCACGTACAAGATCACTTCTTGTTTTATCTAGATATCGTCCAATCTTAAATACACGTCGTCCAGTCTGCAGGCAGTCGTTCGATAAAGTGTTATAGCTTTGTGATATGTTTTCAATCTGCTTGGAGAAAGAACGGGTTACTTTAGTCTGTGTATCTATATCGTTAAATACACTGTCAACACCTTCACGTATGCTTATCATCTGATTATTCATCTGCTGCATGGAAACAATAGACTTTTCAACCTTTGAATTCCCTTCTGCAAGGCTGAGAGTTGTTTCATCCATGGCAAGAGCCAGCTCATCTATATTCTCTTTAAGTTCAGTAACATATTTTACTATATCTTCAGCAGATTCAGATGTATTACTGGATAAAAGCCGTACCTGGTCGGCAACGACAGCGAAGCCTTTTCCTGCTTCACCAGCTCTTGCAGCCTCTATAGATGCATTAAGTGCAAGAAGGTTACTCTGGTTGGCAACTTTTTTTACAAGGTCCACGATTTCTTCAATCTTACCAATCTTGCCTTTAAAATTCTGTACACGATTGTTAATAACCTCTATGCGCTTGGATGATTGATTAACGGCAGTAATACTGTCATTCATATCGTTAGTTATATTTTGTGATACCTCAATGATATTATGTGTGTTATCCCTGATATTTCCCATGGCAGAGGAGATATTGTCAATAGAATCTTCAAGATTAAGACTGGCATTTTCCATGTGCTTTATAGACATGGTCTGCGATTCAACCTGTTCAAATGTATCCTTCATAAGACTGTTATCACCTATGATACTCATAGTTTCATTCAGTCGCATAACAACAGGATTGTTTATCTGTTTCATGGAAAAAAGCATAGAGTTAAGCTTACCGCCGATAACAGAACTGTCAAAATCTGCTGGATTAACATCGTCAAAACCTCCTGAAATAATATTATCAATAGAATCTAATAATAGCTGCGCATCATGGTCAGATAACACATGCTGCTCCTTTTTTTTAACAAACATATAATTTACATCCCCTTATTCATATTATGTATAATAAATAATCACGAAAAAAATCATTTATATAATAACATACTTTAAGAAAAAATGCATTATAATTATTTAAAAAAGTTGTGACATGTTATTAAAAGTGTGCATATTGTTGTTTTGGATAAAGAACATATCGGTTATTTTGCAAAGTAAATATTTTAATATTCAAATATTTAAATAAAAAAACAGCGGTCATGTATCGATAAAAACAATACATGACCGCTGTGTAGTTAATATTAACGTGAAACCTCGTTGCCAGCTTTGGCAAATGCGAGCTTCATCACCTCATCTACTGATACAAGGTTGAAATCTCCGCTTACAGTGTGCTTTAAGCAGCTTGCTGCATTAGAAAATTCGACAGCCTTCTGAGGGTCAAAGTCGTTTATAAGACTGTAGATTATACCTGCACAGTAGGCATCACCAGCACCGATGTAATCAAGTATATTCATAAAGAATTCCTGACTGTAGTAAGCCTTTCCTTCTGTGTATATCATTGACTGAAGCTTGAATGTAGTTATGGAGGTTTCTGTTCTCCATACAGAAGCTACCATCTTGAAGTTAGGGAACATCTTTGTAAGTTCTTCTGCAATATATGCATTCTTTTCTTTATCAGACTTAGATGCATCCATGCCAAATATACCAACTGCATCATCTTCGTTAGCTATGCATATATCTACATATCTGCATACTTCACTCATGACTTTATTAGCTTTTTCACTTGACCAGAGCTTACTTCTGTAGTTAAGGTCGCAGCTTACTGTGATGCCACGTTTCTTAGCTTCTTTACAGGCTTCTATAGTGATTTCAGCCATATTATCACTTATAGCTGGAGTTATACCGGAAAAATGGAACCATGTTGCACCATCGAATATAGAATCCCAGTCAAAATCTTCCTTTGCAGCAAGGGCGAATGCGGAACCATTTCTATTATATATAACATTGGTTGGTCGCTGGCTTGTCTTTTTCTCAAGAAAATATATGCCAATCTGGTCGCCACCACGGACGATTCTGCTGACATCAACACCATACTGTCTTAAGGAGTTGACAGCACTCTGACCTATAGTATGCTTAGGAAGCTTGGTTACATAACGTGTATCAACATTAAAGTTAGCAAGTGATACAGCAGTATTAGCTTCACCACCGCCATAAACAGCCTCATAAGAGTGTGCCTGGGTAAATCTTTCATTGTTATCAGGTGAAAGTCTTAACATTAACTCACCAAATGTTATAATCTTGTGTTTCATCATTGTCTCCAATCATTATTTATACATTTGCATCATAATACTATACAGTAACGTATTGTAGCATATTTTGATAAAAAAGTAATGTCTTTTTAAAATAAGTTTGGTATTTTTTGTTATATTTTGTAATAGCTTTAGATTATTAAAATACAAAACAGAGGTAAAGCGGTGGTAAGGCAGCAATAAAGCCATTTTATTAAGCGTATCGACATAATTACCAAATTAAAGTATAATACAAATGTTAAAAGAAGTTAAAACTGGTGGATTTCCGGCTTTTGCGAAGAAGGGATTTATATAGTATGATTAGAAATGCATGTTTAGAGGATATATCAGATGGCAGATTATATGGTGAGAATGATATGGTAAGAGCAGATACGGATAACTGCAGCAATTGTAAAAAAATATGTTGTATTGGCATGGGAAAGACGATAGTGCTTGATCCTTATGATTGCTATAGATTGTCAGTAGGAACTGGTCTGTCCTTTGAACAGATGTCTGACAGCAATATAGAGCTTAATGTAGTGGATGGGTGTATTCTTCCTAATATTAAGATGCAGGCTGATACAGATGCCTGTTCTTTTCTGAACAAGGATAATATGTGCAGTATTCACAGTTACAGACCTGGAATATGCAGAATGTTCCCGTTGGGAAGATATTGGGAGGATGATGAACATTTTTATTACATATTGCAGACAGGAGAGTGTAATAAGGAAAGACTTACCAAGATAAAAGTGAAAAAGTGGCTGGGAATATCTGATACAGAGAGGTATAATGCTTATATAATAAAGTGGCACAGGTATCTTAAGAAGCTGCAAAAAACCTTGCCAGGGCTTACACAGGAACAGATAAGGATACTTAATATGTATAATTTGAAGACATTTTATACTAAGCCCTACAGGTCGGAGGAAACATTCTTTGATGAGGTGGCAGAAAGGATAGAAAGCTCAGAGGCTATGTTTGGCTTGTAAAAGAGCCAGTAGAAAGCAGCAAAGAACTGGTATAAAGCAGTAAAAGAGCTTAAAAAAGATAATAGAAAAGACAGCGGTGCTGTCATATAGTTGTTAATTTTAGGATAAACAGGGAGGAATAAAGAGTGAAGACAGATTTATTTAGTATAGGGAGCCTGACAGTACATGGGTATGGCCTGATGATAGGAATAGGCTTCATACTTGCTATGCTACTTGCCGAATACAGGGCTAAAAGGCTTGGCCTGCGTGAGGAAGCAATTATTGATATTACCATAATAGCAGGTGTTTCAGGCTTTCTTGGTGCCAAGCTTTTATATGTTATAGTTGAGTTTGATGAATTTATAAAGAATCCGAAGGCGGTGCTTGGTTCAGCAGGCTTTGTTGTATATGGTGGAATAATAGCAGGTGTGCTATGCTGTATGCTTTATTGTAAGATAAAGAAGCTAAACTTTATGGAGTATTTTGATCTTGTAATGCCTGAGATTGCACTTGCACAGGGCTTTGGAAGAATAGGCTGTTTTCTTGCAGGCTGCTGCTATGGAAGGGAAACAACAAGCCACTTTGGAGTTGTATTTCCAGCCGGTTCGCAGGCACCAGCGGGAGTTAAGCTTATACCAACACAGCTTATATCGGCTGGAGCAGACTTTCTTCATATGATTATACTTCTCGTTATTGCTTATAATTATAGCTTTACAGCAGGAAGGAAAAAGGGAAAGAGTAAGTATCTGCCAGCAGGGGATATAGGTTATATATATATGATACTTTATGGCATCGGACGTTTTCTTATAGAGTTTTTAAGAAATGATTACCGTGGTGAAGTCGGTTTCTTATCTACATCACAGTTTATATCAATATTCTTTGTAATATGCGGTGCGGGGTTACTTGTGTTTAATAAGCTGCATTCTAAACAGGCAGAAGCAAAGTAATAGTTAGAAATATTAAAACAATATATATTAAAGAAATATATATTAAAGAAATATATTGTACAATCAATATTAGTAAAAATAGATTCTAAGTATATTGTTCCAGCAGGTCGGAATTAATATATTTAGGATCTATTTTATTAATAAGGGCAATATACATATAAAAAGATTATAACATGTCTGAAAAAAGAGGCTTAAAAGCTGCTGCTTTTCTTTGTTTCATTTATAATATCAATTTTGCTAAGCTCAGATATAGCTGCATCAGAAGACATAACCTCTGCAAAGCCCTCTGCAAAAAGGTCAAGCTCTATATCCACCCATTTATCACCAGTTGTACCGGCGTGTTCGTAGCCGCTTACACAATCAGAGAGAACAACAACATTGTAGTCCCTGTGGTAGGCACTTCTTACAGTACTATCAACGCACCAGTTTACAACTGTACCAACAACAATAACTGTTTTAATGTGTCTTCGTTTAAGCTCGAATTCAAGAGAGGTATGTGCAAAGCAGTCGTAGCTGTACTTAGAGAATACACAATCATTATCTGATACAAGTGAAGCGAGGCTGTCACATAGCTGTGTTTCAACACTATTCCTAGAGAATTTGCAGGAGCCGTCTTTATTGAGCAGGCCTCTTTCTTTATTCCTTTTCCAGTAGAAATCGTATGCATAGCCCTTATCCTGTTCGAATCTTGATAAGAATACAGGAATTCCAGCCTGTTCACAGTATTGCATTATATTAGTTATGGCAGGAAGCTGTGCTCTTGCCATAGGTACCTCAAGAGGTGCACCTTCATCTACAAAGCCCTTCTGCATATCGACAATTATTAAGGCTGTTTCTTCTTTGTTTAAATCAAATGTTTTTGACCATTCATAGAATCGTTTACTCATAGCATATCCTCCAATCAGAAAAATAAAAAAGAGCGCCTGGATATTTTCCAGACGCCCTTGTCTTTTGATGGTTTAAAGTATAAAATCAGGTATAAATATTTTCAATGTACAATATGTACATGATGTATTGCATATTAGTGTATAATATAATGAATGAGTGAATTGTAGCTGAATTGAATAGCAAAGGAGCAGTTCAGTTCAGATTGGATGTTATGAAGAATTAGTAAAAGGGGAGGTATCTATGGTCTGTGTTAAAGATTTTATGGAAATAGAATATTTTAAAAATAATAATCTGCAGTTAATCGCAGGTGCAAATGGACTCAACAGGAGTGTTACAAGACCTAACATAGCACAGCTTAAGAACTTTTATGAGTGGATGGAGGGTGGTGAATTTCTTGTAATAAATGGTATCGGATTAAAGCTGTATGAGGAAAATAATCTTATAGAATTAATAGACAATGCAAATAAAGCAGGTGCCGCCTGTATAGCCTTTGAATTAAATGCCGAATATATACCAGAGATTTCAAAGAAGGTTATTGACTTCGCAAATGAGATTAAGCTGCCAATATTTACACTTCCCTGGAATGTTTCCTTTGGAAATGTATTAAATACAATATATGATTATATTATCAGAAATCAGCTCAGGGAGGTATCAATTTCAGAGCTTATGAAGAATATGCTGTTTACTGATATAGATAAGACCTATGCGTTAGAGCAGGCAAGGTTTTACGGTTATGATTTATCGGAAGCTTATTGCGTAGTGATAATTAAAACTGATGATGTAGAGAATTACCGCAATGAAGTAACTAACCGGCTTAGCAGGGAAATATTTGGAAGTGATATAGATTGTCCATACATGTTATTACAACATTACAGTAACATAATAGTCTTTATTAAGGATATAGGTAAGGACAGACTTTCCAGATTATTCCATAATGTATATGAGAGTTTTCATAGAAGTTTTCCTGAAACAAAGCTTTTAATAGGAGTAGGCAATTCCTATAAGGATATAGAAAGCTATAAGAAAAGCTACAGACACGCATTAAAGGCACTTAGTTCCATAAGAAATCACTCCTCATATATAGCATTTTATGAGGAGCTTGGATTTATCAGGCTTATAGCGGATTCATCAACAGATACAGAAATACATAATTATGTTATGTCTGTCCTTGGAAATATTATGGACGAGGAAGAGGTCAGTAAAATACCATTGCTTGAAACTTTAAATGAGTATCAGAAAAATAATTTTAATGTAGCTAAGACAGCACAGAATCTGTATATACACAGGAATACTCTTTTACAAAGGCTGGAAAAGATAGAAAATGCACTTGGTAAGCAACTTAAAGATTATAATGTAAGGCGGGAAATAATGAATGCTTTTTATCTGAAAAAATATGTGGATTTTTAATAAGTGTGCATGAGGCTGTATGATTATAACGTTCGTTGATTTCAACTAACGGATAATCAAAATACACACTATTTATATTATATCAATGTACTATTTGTACATTGATATAAAAAATCTATGCAGATATAATCAACTCAAGATTTGACAAAGAGGTCGGATGCAGAAGGTAATATCTCTGTATCCGGCTTATTTTAGTTTAAGTCGAAGAATTAAGCGACAAAGGCGTCGGAAGCTTATTAAAGCTTCTGGCGCCTTTTGTGCGTTATCTGGGAGTATCAGCCTTCAGATATTCATTAAGCTGATATAAGCTGATAGCACTTTAGAAAACAGGAGGTAAACATTTATGGAAAAGAGAGAAAATGTAAAAGACAGCGAATTTACCCAGACAAGTGTACCGGCTTCACAGAAGAAAAGCTTCTGGGAAATATGTGTTGTATGGATTGGATATGTGTTTGTTGTAACAGGCATGCAGGTTGGCGGAACAATGGGAATATCTACTGACTTTGCAACATTGTTAAAGGCATTGGCTGTAGGAAGCATAGTATTATTGATATTAGGCTCATTTATGGGACTAATAGCCTTAAAGACAGGTAATACCTTTGGTATGTTGTGTAGATATGCTTTTGGTAAGTATGGCTCACAGGTTATTTCACTTATGATTGTTGTAACCCTTATAGGATGGTTTTCAGTTGATACTTATATGATTGGTCAGGCTTCTAACGCATTGTTTCCAGCACTTCCAATAATCCCTATTGCAATAATTGCCGGTATTGGCATGACGGCAACAGCACTTTTTGGTATGAAGTGGATGTCAAAGCTTAGTGATATAGCAGTTCCACTTGTGCTGATATTTGGTATTATTTCTATTGTACTTAGTGTTAAAAGTACCGGTGGACTTACAGGCCTGTTTGCTATCCAGCCTGAGAATCCAGCATCCTTTAATACATTAGTTTCACTTTCAATAGGTTCTTTTGTGTGTGGTGCAGTTTCATTTACACCAGATGTATTAAGGTTCGCAAAGAACAAAAAACAGACTTTAATTATAATGTTTCTTGCAATGATTATAGCTAATCCTCTTATGATTATACTTGGTGCGGTTGGTGCTATTGCCACAGGATATTCAGATATAACCTTTGTGCTTGCAGCACAGGGACTTCTTGCACCAGCATTTATTGTAATGATTTTAAATATATGGTCAACAGCACAGGGCTGCGTATATTCAGGTTCCCTTTCACTTGGCAATACATTTAAGGTTAATAGAAAGACTCTTGTAATTGGCTTTGGACTTGCTGGAACAATAGGTGCTATAATCGGTTTCTATAACTATTTTGGAACATTTATTAATTTCCTGGCAACTACAATTCCAGCACTTGGTGGTGTGTTTATTGCAGATTATCTTGTTAAGTATAGAAAAGGGTATCCATCACTTGAGGGCAATGAGATTTCAGCCGTAAACTGGGGTGCCTTTATAGCCTGGGGACTTGGTATTGCAACAAACTATGTTGGCTTTGGTATTACACAGGTTAACTGCATTATTGTGGCAGCAGCTATCGAAGCAGTATTTGCAGTAATAATTGCAAAGCGTGCTAACACTAAAAAGGCAGCAGCAGTAGAAATACAGCATGCTTAAAAGTGAAGGTAATAGTAAATGCAAAGGTAAAAGCAGATGTAAAGTTAAAAGAAGATGTAAAGTTAAAAGCAGATGTAAAGTTAATTGCAAATGGCAGGTTGGTTATTTGTTGAGGTAAGATAACGATACCTTTTTTGCAGAGGGTGTTATCTTACCTCTT
>OGLX01000485.1_pt1 | contig 27352 bp, 27 predicted proteins | sample 1572821 | NCBI WGS metagenome assembly OGLX01 (sample SAMEA2581908, study PRJEB24529) | metagenome | biome: Human gut stool | place: China | collected 2011 | reverse complement strand
AAGGTTTTATCAATTTTGCGCTAAATAGTGGAGTGAAGATATCAATGTTGGCAGTTGATGAGGCACATTGTGTGTCACAGTGGGGGCAGGATTTCAGACCAAGTTATCTAAAAATTCTGGAATTTTTAAAGAAACTTCCGTATCGTCCTGTACTGACTGCATATACAGCAACAGCGACAGCAGAAGTCAGGGATGACATTATGGATATTTTGAACCTGAGAGATCCATTTGTATTAACGACAGGGTTTGACCGGGAGAATCTTTACTATGCAGTAAAACGCCCACGGGATAAGTATAGAGAATTACTAAGTTATTTAAAAGAAAAAGAAGAAAAGATGCCAGGAAGCAGCGGGATCATTTACTGTTTATCTAGGAAAAATGTTGAGGAAGTCTGCTATCAGTTAAGAGAAGATGGATTCTCCGTGACAAGATACCATGCAGGATTATCGGATGAAGAACGAAAGGAAAATCAGGAAGATTTTATCAATGACAGAAAGCAGATCATGGTAGCGACAAATGCCTTTGGAATGGGAATCGACAAGCCGGATGTCCGTTTTGTTGTTCATTATAATATGCCGAAGAACATGGAAAGTTATTATCAGGAAGCAGGAAGAGCAGGACGTGATGGAGAACCTGCGGAATGTATCTTATATTATGCGCCGATTGATAACCGAACCAATCGTTTTCTGATCGAAAATGGAGAGGAGAATGAGGAATTAGATGCGATCACAAAGCAGATCGTGATGGAAAGAGACTGGGAAAGACTTCGTCAGATGACATTTTACTGCTATACGAAGGAATGTTTACGTCATTATATTTTAAATTATTTTGGAGAACAGACAAGTGGATACTGTGGAAACTGCTTAAACTGTCTGACCGAGTTTGAAACGGTTGATGCAACAATGGAAGCGAAAGCTATCATCCAATGTATTAGAGATTGTTATCGAGATTTCGGACTATCAACGATCGTGGATATTTTAAAAGGTTCAAAGAGCCAGAAAGTATTAAGCCGTCATTTAGATGAGAATTCACAATATGGAGCATTGGCATCAGAAAGCATTGCAAGGATACGACAGATCATCAATGAAATGTTAGTCTGTGGATATCTGGAAATGACAGATGATGAATATCCGGTTTTAAGCGTTGCAGATATTACTAAGATTGATGATAACTGGAACTTTGAGATCAAGATTCCAAAAGAAGTCGAAAAAGAGAAAGAAGAACGCAAGATTCAGACGAAGAAACGTAAGAAAGCAGGGGCTGTGGCAGCACTTGCTGAGGAAGATACAGAATTGTTCGAAGCATTACGTGTACTTCGAAGAATGATCGCATCCGAACAGAAAATCCCGCCATATATGGTATTTTCCGATAAGACACTGGTACATATGAGTACGATGAAACCTTCTAATGATGAGGAAATGTTAGAAGTCAATGGAGTCGGAGAACATAAGCTTCAGAAATATGGCGAACGTTTTTTAAATGAAATTCAGAAATATAAATAAAATACATAGATAATAGGAAAAGGAATTCCGTATGAACTATTTTGAAACAAATTTAGAAGAAATATCAAGATCCATACAGTTGCTTGCGCAGATATTTGAATATCAGGTGTTTGAACTTCAAGTCGAAGAAAAAGATGAAAATCAAACAGGATATGTTCCATATATGATGAACGATGCAATTGAGTGTTATCTAAGTTTTCATGGACTTCGTATCTCTGGAAAATATGACAAAGACTATGAAGGAGAGATGTGGGCACAACTGGAAGAACGAGAAGGTCGTTATGGGTTGATCGTTCATCAGGGAGAAGAAAGTGTTTTTACAATGTGGTTTGATGAGATCATGGAACATACGAACTGTTACCGGTATCATGAGATTGGACATTTCTGGAGAGATGGAGCTGAGCAGTGGCGCCAGTTAGTCTATATGATTGGAACGATCCGTGAGAAATATCGCTTTTTAGGGGAAGAAGTGTGTAATGATCAAGAGATGGAGATCATGTCACTGATCGAATTTGCACCATTTTATTACTATTTTCCGATCAATGAAGATCCAGAAGAATGGTATGACAAAACCGAAGAAGGATTAGAATGTATGAGAAATCTTGCTATGCAGGCAGGTGATAAAGATTATTTAAAATGGATCGATAAATATGAGAAGCACCCAACCAAACGAATGGAGATGACGCTTGCAAAGAAACTGCAAGATCCAAAGAGACAAGATTTATATGAATTGATCTGCGAGAAAGTCTGCAATGCTTCTGATCCATATCCAGCAAGGAATTATGGAGAAAGAATCGATCAGAAGATTCAACGATACAGGGAACAGGTTGATAAAAAACTGAAAGAACAAGGATTTACAGGAACTTATCCACAATATGAGAGTGAACATTTATCGGTTTGTGTAACAGAAGAACATCCATTTACGATCTTGGAATCTAAAGATTTTAAATTTAAGATTCAGTTGATGATCTCAGAATGCAGAGAAAAACATCCGAGAAAAAATGCTGGATTTTTTAAAGGATATCAAAGAAAAGGCAAAATAAAAAGACTCGATTTTTAATTATGAAAATCGAGTCTTTTCTTTCACTGATTTATTTATTCTTCAGCCGCTTCTTCGTCTTCATCTTCAGGAACAGCTTCAGGTTCTGCGATGTTAACGATCAGAGTATCTTCTGGTGTAACAAGAGAAATCTTGCTGTTAGCAGCTAATGGCAAGTCTTTGACATGGATCATATCACCAACATTGTACTGTGTTAAATCAATCTCAACCTTTTCAACGATATCAGCTGGGAATGCTTTGTATTCGACTTCAGATAAGGACTGTTCAACGATACCATTCTGTACAGCATCTTCGTTTAATAATTCGATTGCAGCAGTTGTGTGGATCTTTTCGTCAGCAACTAATGCCTGGAAGTTAATAAACATTGTTTCGTTTTTCATGGCATTGTAGTCGATTTCTTTTACGATGGCGTCTACATTTTCTCCGTCAACAAGTAAAGTAATATGAGCTCCTTTTTTGTTATCCTTTAAGAATTTAGCGGCTTCACGGGAATCAACTTTCAATGGAATGGAATTTTCGATATCTCTGCCAAACAGATTTCCGATAACATAACCTTCTTTTCTTAATTTTTTAGCCTTTGTTTTCAAATCTCTTTTTTCTGCAGTTAATGTGTTCATAAAAAGTTCCTCCTTGAAAAAACATTAAGATATTATGCATGTTATGGTATAACACCGGAAGTACTTTGTGTATAAAATATATAAATACACAAAAAGAGCTCCCAGTGTAGTGGAAGCTCTTGCTGTATTGTAGGTGTTTCTATGCACTTGAGTTTATTATATCACTACTTTTTAATTTTTAAAGGGGTAAAATTGATGTATTTTTAAAAGAACAAAATGAATAAAAATCACATATATTAAATAGAAGAAAAAAGAAAGGAAAAAAGACTGTGATTTATGATTTTGCCGTTATCGGCGGTGATATGAGACAGGTATATTTAGCCAATTATCTAAAAAATCAAAGATATCAGGTTATCACATATGCAACCAAAAAAGAAGGCTCAGAATGCAAGGAAGGTAAATCTTTTGAAAATGTCACAATTCAACGCAGAAAAACCTCAAATATTTTAGATAGCCCCACCATCAGAACGGATTGACAATTCGACAAAATGTGATATAATCCCACTGTCTGGAAAAATATAAAGTTGTAGCACAGAGGTATCTGCTCAAAAGCAGATGAGAAGGGAATCCGGTGGGAATCCGGAGCGATGCAGTCACTGTGTACGGGAGCGGCCTTGCAATCCACTGGGAAACTGGGAAGGGCAATGCCGTGACGAACGAAGTCAGGAGACCTGCCTCTGTGTGGAATCTCAAACCTGCTGCCAACGGGTTGGTTTTCCTACAAACTTATGATCCGTCGCGGAGCGCCGCACGGATGTATATGTAGTAAGAAGCTCCGAGGGCGGCTGTGTGAAACACAGCCGCTTTTATATTTCTTTCAGAACAAATATTTGGAAAGAGGTAGATCAACCATGAAGAAAGCACTTGCCTTTCTGATGGCGGCTGTGATGCTGATGAGCATGCTGACCGCCTGCGGCAACAAGGACAATGCCGGCAACAAGGACAACAACGACGTGAACACCGAGGAGACCGACAAGGCCGCCGCCGATAAGGTCGCCGCCCTCATCGACGCCATCTACGTGCAGGAGCGCACCGAGGAGACCGACGCCCAGTGTGAGGCCGCCAAGGCCGCTTGGGATGCCCTGACCGACGCCCAGAAGGCACTGGTGGAGGGTGAGGAAGCCAGCCCCGACTATTTCGGTCTGGACACCGGTGACGCCTCCAAGGACGATCCCCGCAACCAGGACGAGATCGGCGAGAAGGAGCTGCTGGTGGTGTCCTTCGGCACCTCCTTCAACGACAGCCGCGTAGCCGACATCAAGAGCATTGAGGACGCCCTGCAGGCGGCCAACCCCGATTGGTCCGTGCGCCGCGCCTTCACCGCTCAGATCATCATCAACCACATCCAGGCCCGTGACGGCGAGAAGATCGACAACATGGAGCAGGCTCTGGAGCGCGCTGTCGCCAACGGCGTGAAGCAGCTGGTGGTGCAGCCCACCCATCTGATGCACGGTGCTGAGTACGACGAGATGTGCGCCGCCATTGACAAGGTTCGTGACAAGTTCGAGTCCGTTGAGATCGCCGAGCCCATGCTGGGTGAGGTGGGAAGCGACGCCACCGTCATCAACACCGATAAGGAAGCCGTTGCCAAGGCCGTCGTCGCCGCTGCTCTGAGCGAGAGCGGTTACGAGTCCACCGCCGCCGCCAAGGAGGCCGGTGTGGCTTATGTGCTGATGGGTCACGGTACGGCGCATGTGGCGAAGGTCACTTACAGCCAGATGGCCACCCAGATGGACAAGCTGGGCTATGAGAACGTGTTCATCGGCACCGTGGAGGGCGAGCCTGAGAATACCTCCTGCGAGGCCGTGATCGCAGCTGTCAAGGAAGCCGGTTACACCACCGTGGTGCTGCGTCCCCTGATGGTCGTGGCGGGCGACCACGCCAACAACGACATGGCTGGTGCGGACGAGGATTCCTGGAAGACCATGTTTGAGGCCGCCGGTCTCACCGTGAACTGCCAGATCTCCGGCCTGGGCCGTATCGATGCCATCCACGCGCTGTATGTCGCCCACACCAAGGCGGCTATCGACGCCATTGCGTAACAAGGACTGAACGGGCTCCGGGGCGGTATACCATCGCCTCGGAGCCTTTTTCAGAGCAAGGAGGACTTTACCATGAAAAAAATTCTTTCGTTTCTGCTGGCCACTCTGATGATGACAGCGCTGCTGGTGGGCTGCGGGCAGCAGCAGACCGATGCCCCCGGCAACGATGAGCCCGACCAGCCCGCTCTGGCGGACGGCGTATACACCGCCGACTTCAACACCGACAGCAGTATGTTCCACGCCAACGAGACCTGCGACGGCAAGGGCGTGCTGACCGTGAAGGACGGCCAGATGACCATTCACGTCAGTCTCGCCTCCACCAGCATCGTGAATCTGTTCCCCGGTTTGAAGGAGGACGCCCAGAAGGACGGCGCCGTGCTGCTGCAGCCCACCAAGGATACCGTCACCTATCCCGATGGCCTGACCGAGACGGTCAACGGCTTTGATATCCCCGTGCCCGCACTGGACGAGGAGTTCGACGTGGCCCTCATCGGCAAGAAGGGCGTGTGGTATGACCACAAGGTTTCCGTCTCCAACCCTGTTCTGAAGGAGGATGACGGCGTGGACGCTGCCGCCATTACGCTGGCGGACGGCACTTACACCATTGAGGTGGGCTTCGAGGGCGGCTCCGGTAAGTCCCATGTGCTGACCCCCTGCACCCTGAAGGTGGAGAACGGCGCTGCCACCGCCACCATCGTGTGGAGCAGCCAGAAGTACGACTATATGCTGGTGGACGGCCAGCGCTATGACGTTCTCACCACCGAGGGCGGCTCCACCTTCGAGATCCCCGTGCGGGCGCTGGATACCCCGCTGACGGTGATCGGCGACACCACCGCTATGAGCACCCCCCACGAGATCGAGTACACCCTGACCTTTGATTCCACCACGGTGGTGGAGGCAGCCCAGTGAAACGGCTGACCGCCGCGGTACTGACGCTGCTGCTGATGCTGTCCCTCTGTGGCTGCGGCACGGCAGACGCCCCTGCCAAAACAGATGGACAAACTGTCTCCGTATCGTGGGATGAGTTGGTCTTTGACCGTACCATGCCCCTGCGCTATGCCCAGCAGTTCACCGTGGAGTACGCCGGAGACAGCTACAAGCGCATCACCATCCACGACGACCGGGTGTACCTGCTGGTAGCGGAGGGCGCGGCGGTACCGGAGGGCGTACCCGCCGGCGTCACCGTTTTGCACCAGCCGCTGGACCAGATCTATCTGGTAGCCGCCGCCGCCATGGACTACTTCGACAAGCTGGACGCCGTCGGGTGCATCACCCTCAGCGGCAAAAAGCAGTCGGACTGGTATATCCAACGTGCCAAGGACGCCATGGACAGCGGAGCGCTGGTATACGCCGGCAAGTACTCCGAGCCGGATTATGAGCTGATCTTGTCACAGGGTTGCGATCTGGCGGTGGAAAACACCATGATCTATCACTCTCCGGCGGTGCTGGAGCAACTGGAGCGGCTGGGCATCCCCGTGCTGGTGGAGACATCCAGCTACGAGACCCAGCCCATGGGCCGGATGGAGTGGATCAAGCTGTACGCGGCGCTGCTGGACAAGGAGGACGAGGCCGAGGCGCTGTTTAATGAGAAGATGGACAGCGTGGCGGACGTACTGGAGCAGCAGCCCACCGGCAAGACTGTGGCGTTTTTCTACATCACCAGCAGCGGCGCTGTAAACGTCCGCAAGTCCACGGACTATGTGGCGAAGTGCGTTGCCATCGCAGGCGGAGACTATGTCTCCTTCGATGAATCGGCGGAGGACAACGCCCAGTCCACCGTCAACATTCAGATGGAATCCTTCTACCACGGTGCAGTGGACGCCGATGTGCTGATCTACAACAGCATCATCGATGGCGAGCTGCACACGCTGGACGAATTGGTGGCACTGGATCCACTGATGGCCGACTTCAAGGCCGTCAAGAGCGGTAATGTGTGGTGCCTGACCAAAAACTTCTATCAGGAGTCGCTGGAGCTGAGCGATCTCATTCTGGACGTGAACCATGCGTTGAACGACGCGCCGGATACGGCTTTTCACTTTCTGACACGGATGAAGTGAGCATTTTTTACATCATAAGGAGGAGCGGCATGAAGAGAAACCGAACACTTCGCATCTGGGGAGGCTTCTTGCTGCTCCTCCTGCTTTTATTCACATTTTTGATTTGGAATATCTTCGCGGGAAGCGTTTCTCTTTCCGCGTCTGAGATATGGCGGATCCTGCTGGGGGGCGATGTTGGCTTTACCCAGAGCCAGATCATCGTAAAGATCCGTCTGCCCCGGCTCCTGTCGGCGCTGATCCTGGGCGGGGCGCTGTCCCTGTCCGGCTATCTGCTGCAAACCTTCTTCCACAACCCCATCGCAGGCCCCTTCGTGCTGGGCATCTCCTCCGGCGCAAAGATGACGGTGTGCGTGGCCATGCTGGTGCTGCTGAGCCGTGGCAAGACCACCTCCTCCGCCATTCTCATCGCAGCGGCCTTCGTGGGAGCCATGGTATCCATGGGCTTCGTGCTGCTGATCTCCCAGCGGGTCAAGCGCATGAGCCTGCTGGTGGTCTGCGGCGTGATGATCGGCTATATCTGCTCGGCACTGACGGATTTTCTCGTGACCTTTGCCGACGATTCCAGCATCGTGAATCTGCACAACTGGTCTCTCGGCTCCTTCTCCGGCATGAGCTGGGACAACGTAAAGACTATGGCCGTTGTCTGCGGCATCACGCTGCTGCTGACCTTCCTGCTTTCCAAGCCCATCCGGGCGTACCAGTTGGGCGAGGTCTATGCCCAGAATATGGGCGTCCCCCTGCGGGCCTTCCGGACGGCGCTGATCCTGTTGTCCAGTGTGCTGTCCGCCTGCGTCACGGCCTTTGCCGGCCCCATCTCCTTTGTTGGCATCGCAGTGCCGCACCTGATGAAGTCCCTGTTCAAATCGGCGGAGCCGCTGTGTATGATCCCAGCCTGCTTCCTGGGCGGCGGCGTGTTCTGCCTGTTCTGCGACCTCATCGCCCGCACCGCCTTTGCCCCCACAGAGGTGAGCATCAGCTCCGTCACGGCGGTATTCGGCGCACCCATCGTCATCTACATGATGATCCACAGAAAGGCGGCGTGAGTATGGCAGCATATCTGGAAACCAAGGCGCTTGCCGTGGGCTACCACGGCAAGCCGCTGATTGAAGATGTCGCCCTCCATGTGCAGCGGGGCAAGATCGTGACGCTCATCGGCCCCAACGGGTCGGGAAAATCCACCATCTTAAAAACCATTATCGGCCAGCTCTCCAAGGTGTCCGGCACAGTGTTTCTGGACGGCAAGGCCATGGAGGAGCGCAGCCGCAATGAGATCGCCCGGCGCATGGCCATTTTGATGACGGCCCGCATGGAGCCGGAGCTGATGACCTGCCGGGACGTGGTGAGCAGCGGCCGCTACCCCTATACCGGGCGGCTGGGCATTTTGCAGCCGGAGGATCAGGCCATCGTGGAGCGCTCGCTGGAGCAGGTAGGCGGCATGGAGTTTGCTGACCGCCCCTTCTCCGCTATCAGTGACGGACAGCGCCAGCGCATTCTGTTGGCCCGGGCGCTGTGTCAGGAACCGGAGATCATCGTGCTGGACGAGCCCACCAGCTTTCTGGATATTCGCTACAAGCTGGAGCTTTTGACGGTGCTCAAGCGCATGGTGCGGGAGAACGATCTGGCGGTGCTGCTGTCCCTCCACGAGCTGGAGCTGGCGGAGCGCATTTCCGACACGGTGGTGTGCGTGGCGGGCGACCGCATCGACCGCATCGGCACCCCGGAGGAGATTTTCACCCGCGAGTATATCGCAAAGCTGTACCGGATGGAGCACGGGAAGTACGACCCCTGCTTCGACAGCCTGGAATTTGTGCCGTAAGGAGTGCTATCATGGAAAAACAAGGTGTTTTTTACGCCGTCAGCGTGGGTCCCGGCGACCCGGAGCTGCTGACCCGGCAGGCGTGCCGGGTCTTGACGGACTGCGACGTGGTGGCCGCTCCCCGGATGAAGTCCGGGCGGATGCTGGCGCTGGACATCGCCGCCGGTGCTGTGGATATGCAGGGCAAGACCATATTGCCGTTGGATTTCACCATGGCGCGTGACGCGGCGGTACGGGAGGACAGCTACCGCACGGCGGCTGCCGCCATCGAAACGGCGCTGGCGGCCGGGCAGGACGTGGCCATGGTCAATCTGGGCGACGTGTCCGTGTACGCCACGGCCTACTATATTCTGGAGCGCATCCGCTCTGACGGGTTTAAAACGGTGATGTGTTCCGGCGTCACCAGCTTCTGCGCCGTGGCGGCGCGGCTGGGGCGCAGCCTCACCCGCATGGATGAGCCCCTCCACATCCTGCCGGGCAGCGCCGATCTGGACAGTGCGCTGGCGCTGCCGGGAACGAAGGTCATCATGAAGTCCGGCAAGGCCATCCACGAGACGGCGGCGGCGCTGGAGCGCCGCGGTATGGCGGCAAACGCCGGTATGGTGGCGGACTGCGGACTGGAAACGGAGCAGGTCTACACCGACCTGCGGCAGCTGCCGGAGGAGATCAGCTATTTTGCCACCATCGTGGCGGATTGAGAGGTCGCTATGGAGCAAAAAGTCCCCCGCTTGGTACTGGCCGGTACCAACAGCGGCTGCGGCAAAACCACCGTCACCTGCGCCGTTTTGCAGGCGCTGGTAGCGCGGGGCCTGCGGGTAGGCGCGGCAAAATGCGGCCCGGATTACATTGACCCCATGTTCCACAGCCGGGTCATCGGCGCGAAAAGCTCTAACCTCGACCCGTTCTTTTTTGACCCCGACACCATGCGCTATCTGCTGGCGCACAATGGTGAGGAGTGCGATGTGACGGTCATTGAGGGCGTCATGGGATACTATGACGGGCTGGGGCTGACATCCACCCGCGCCAGCACCTATGAGACGGCGCGGGAAACGGAAAGCCCCGTGGTGCTGGTGGTCAACGCACGGGGGGCGGCGTTGTCCGTTGTGGCGGCGGTGCAGGGCTTTCTGGACTTCGCGCCGGACAACAACGTGCAGGGCGTCATTCTGAACGGGTGCAGTGCCATGAGCTACGGTGCGCTGGCGCGGGAGCTGGAAAGCCGGCTGGGCGTCCGCGCCTGCGGCTATCTGCCCAGGCTGCCAGAGTGTACGCTGGAGAGCCGCCATCTGGGGCTGGTGACAGCGGACGAGGTGGCGGATCTGCAAGAGAAGCTGCGCAAGCTGGCGGTCGAGGCAGAAAAAACGCTGGACATAGCCGCCTTGCTGGAAATTGCGGCTGCCGCGCCGCCGCTTCGCTTTACGCCGCCGGTGCTGCCGGAGGCGGGCGCGCCGGTGCGGATCGGCGTGGCGCGGGACAGGGCGTTCTGCTTTTACTATGAGGACAGTCTCGATCTGCTGCGGCAGCTGGGCGCGGAGCTGGTGCCCTTCAGCCCCCTGACGGATGAACGGCTCCCCGACGGTGTACAGGGTCTGTACTTGGGCGGCGGCTACCCGGAACTTTACGCGGCGCAGTTGGAGGAAAACCACGCCCTGCGCAGGCAAATCCGAGACGTTGTATACGCGGGGATGCCCTGTATCGCCGAGTGCGGCGGCTTCATGTATCTGACGCAGTCCATCGCAGGCCGCGCCATGGTGGGTGCGCTGCCGGGGGACTGCTTTGATACGGGGAGGCTGACCCGATTCGGCTATATCACCGCCACGGCCCGGAAGGACAATCTCCTCTGCCGCGCCGGAGAGCAGGTACCCATGCATGAATTCCACCACTGGGATACCCCCCAGCCCGGCGGCGCTTTTCTGGCGGTAAAGCCCTCCGGTAAGCAGTGGACCTGCGTACACGCCACCGATACGCTGTACGCGGGCTTCCCCCACTTCCATTTTTACGCCAAGCCGGTCATGGCACAGCGCTTTTTGGCGGCTTGCAGAAAGGAGACGCTATGATGGAGCAAATGAAGCCTATGGACATTGAGAAGCGCAGCTTCGCCATCATCACAGAGCTGCTGGGCGACCGGCGGCTGGACCCGGAAAACGAGCTGGTCATCAAACGGGTCATCCACACCACGGCGGATTTTGACTATGTGGACAATCTGGCCTTTTCCGGCCACGCGGTGCAAAAGGCCATCGCCGCCCTGCGGGCGGGCTGCGACATCGTCACCGATACCCAGATGGTCAAGGCCGGGATCAATAAGACGATCCTCGCCTCGCTGGGCGGAGAGGTACACTGCTTCATGTCGGACGCGGACGTGGCGGCGGAGGCTAAGGAGCGGGGCGTGACCCGTGCCTTTGTATCCATGGAGCGGGCGGCAGCCCTGCCTAAGCCCTGCATCTTCGCCATCGGCAACGCCCCTACGGCACTTTTTTCGCTGGAGGAGCTGATGGAGGCCGGCAAGCTCCGTCCCGCCCTCATCATCGGGGTACCGGTGGGCTTTGTGAATGTGGTGGAAAGCAAGGAGCGCATCATCGAGGCCGCTGCCGCACCCTACATCGTGTCCCGGGGCCGCAAGGGCGGCAGCAACGTGGCCGCGGCCATCTGCAACGCCATGCTCTACCAGATCAGGCGGTAGGTTATGAAGGAATTTATCATACGGGACGGAAAAAAGCTCCGTCTGGGCTACACCACCGGCTCCTGTGCCGCGGCGTCGGCCAAGGCCGCCGCATGGATGCTGCTGAGCGGCAGCAAAAAGGAGTCCATCCGCCTGCTGACACCCAAGGGCATGGAGCTGGCATTGGCGGTGGAGGACATCTATCTGTCCCCGGACTGTGTGCGCTGCGCCATCCGGAAGGACAGCGGTGACGACCCGGATATCACCCGTGACACCCTGATCTATGCCGAGGTGCGGAAAACAGAGGACGCGGGCATTGTCATCGACGGCGGACAGGGTGTGGGCCGTGTAACCAAGCCTGGACTTGACCAGCCGGTGGGCGCGGCGGCCATCAACTCCGTACCCCGCCGGATGATCCGGGAGAATGTGGAGGAGGTCTGCGGCCTGCTGGGCTACACCGGCGGCCTGCGGGTGGTGATCTCCGCTCCCGATGGCGAGACGCTGGCGAAAAAGACCTTCAATCCCCGGCTGGGCATCGAGGGCGGCATCTCCATCTTAGGCACCACGGGGATCGTGGAGCCTATGAGCGAGCAGGCGCTGGTGGACACCATCCATGTAGAGCTGCGGCAGCGGCGGGAGGGCGGCGCGGATTATGTACTGCTTGCCCCCGGCAACTACGGCGCGGACTATATCAAGGACGCCATGGGCATCGACCCCGCCACGGCGGTGATGACCTCCAACTTCATCGGCGACGCGCTGGAGATATGCCGGGAGCTGGGCTTCAGAGGGGCGCTGCTCATCGGTCATATCGGCAAGCTGGTAAAGCTGGCGGGCGGTATGTGGAACACCCACTCCCGCTACGGCGACTGCCGCATGGACATCCTGACGGCCTGTGCCGCCGCAGAGGGGCTGCAAGGCGGTGCGGCGGCGGAGATGCTCTGCTGCGCCACCTGTGACGACGCCCTGCGGCTGTTGAAGGAGCAGGGACTTTATGACGCAGTGCTGCACCGGCTGGCCGGGCGCATTGACGACATGATGCACTATAAATGCAGTGATATAGAGACGGGAGCCATCCTCTTTTCCAAGGAATATGGCTATCTTTGTGAGACGAAGGGCGCATCCAAGCTGCTGCGCCGGATAAAGGAGGACTGACAATGGTACATTTTGTGGGAGCGGGCAGCGGCGCTGCCGACCTCATCACCGTCCGAGGCGCTAAGCTGCTGGGCGAGGCCGACGTGGTGATCTACGCCGGCTCATTGGTGAATCCGGCGCTGCTGAACTACACCAGGGAGGGCTGCGAGATCCACGACAGCGCCAAGCTGACGCTGGAGGAGGTTATCGCCCTCATCGAGAAAGCGGAGGCGGAGGGAAAGACCACGGTGCGTCTGCACACGGGGGATTCCAGCATCTATGGTGCGGTGCGGGAGCAGTTCGACGAGCTGGAAAAGCGGGACATTGTCTACGATGTCTGCCCCGGCGTAAGCGCCTTCTGCGGCGCAGCGTCCGCGCTGCGGGCGGAGTACACCCTGCCCGATGTGAGCCAGACCGTCATCATCACCCGCGCCCCGGGCCGCACCCCGGTGCCGGAGCGGGAGTCCATCCGCTCGCTGGCGGCCCATCAGGCCACCATGGTGCTGTTTCTCAGCACCTCACTGACCGAACTGCTGCAAGCCCAGCTGCTGGCGGGAGGCTATACCGCTGACACCCCGGCGGCGGTGGTCTACAAGGCCACTTGGCCGGAGGAGCATATCTTCCGCTGCACGGTGGGGACGCTCCACGAGACGGTGACAGGCAACGGTCTGACCAAGACCTCGCTGATCGTGGTGGGCAACTGTCTGGGTGACACCTATCTGCGCTCGCTGCTGTATCACCCCAACTTTACAACGGAGTTCCGCAAGGGGGCGCAATGAGAGCCGCCCTGTTCGCCTTCAGCCGCGGTGGCTGCGCCACGGCGCGGCGGATACTGGCGGCGCTGCCGGAGGAGGCATGGAAGTGCTATACCATGCCGCGTTTTGAAGAGCCGGGCTTTCTGCCGCTGGACAAGGCGGTATATGGCGCGAGCTTTTCCGCCATGGACGCACTGATCATTGTGGGGGCCTGCGGCATCGCCGTGCGGGAGATCGCCCCCTATGTCAAAAGCAAAAAAACCGACCCGGCGGTGGTTTGCATCGACGAGGCGGGACGGTTTGTGATCCCCCTGCTCTCCGGCCATATCGGCGGCGCCAACGCGCTGGCGGTGGAGCTGGCGGAAAAGCTGGGGGCCACGGCGGTAGTCACCACCGCCACCGATGTCCGCGGCAAATTTTCCGTGGACGCATGGGCTGCCCGGCACGGCTGCGTCATCTCTGACATGGGGCTTGCCAAGGCGGTTTCGGCGGCGATCTTAGAGAAGGATATCCCCCTTTGCAGCCAGTTTTCTCTGCCCGCCCCCCTGCCGGAGGGTACGTTTGCCGGGGAGAGTGGCCCGCTGGGCGTTTTCATTGGCTGGCGCACAAAGGCACACTTCGCCCGCACCCTGCGGCTTATCCCTCGCGTACTGCGGGTAGGTGTAGGCTGCCGGCGGGGCATCTCCGCCGAGGCGGTGGTGCGTGCGGTGCAGACAGTGTTCGCGGAAAATGGGCTGGACACGGCGGCCATCTGCGGCGTCTGTTCCATCGACCTGAAGCAGGACGAGGCAGGCCTGCTGGCCGCCTGTGAGAAAAACAACTGGCCGGTGCATTTTTACACGGCGCAGCAGCTGCGGGATGTGGCGGGTGACTTCACTCCCTCCGACTTCGTCTGCTCCGTTACCGGCGTGGACAATGTCTGTGAGCGGGCGGCGCTGCTGGATGCCGAAAAACTGATCGTACAAAAAACAGCGCGGGACGGCGTGACCGTCGCCGTTGCGGCGGAGCATTGGGAGGTGCGCTTTGGGTAAGGTAACTGTAGTAGGTATCGGGCCGGGCAGCTATGAGGATATGACCATTCGGGCGGATACCGCCCTGCGGGCGTGTGACGCCATCGTAGGCTATCCGGTGTATGTGGATCTGGTGCGGGATCGCTACCCCGGCAAGGAGCTTCACTCCACCCCCATGACACGGGAGGCCGAGCGCTGCCAGCTGGCGCTGGAGCTGGCGCGCAGCGGTAAGACCGTTGCCATGGTCTGCTCCGGTGACAGCGGCATCTACGGCATGGCGGCGCTGGTCTATGAGCTGCGGGGCGAGGCGCAGGAGCCTGAAATTCAGGTGGTGCCTGGTCTGACGGCGGCTTGCAGCGCCGCAGCGGTGCTGGGTGCGCCGCTGACCCACGACTTTGCGGTCATCAGTCTCAGCGATCGGCTGACGCCGTGGGAAACCATCGAAAAGCGGCTGGACTGCGCGGCGGCGGCGGATCTGACCATCGCCCTGTACAACCCCGCCAGCCACGGCAGACCCGACCACCTGAAGCGGGCCTGCGATATCCTGTTGCGCCGTCTGCCGGGAGAGCGGCTGTGCGGCATCGTGCGCAATATTGGCCGTGAGGGGCAGAGCAGCCGCATCCTGACGCTGGCAGAGCTGCGGGAGGCGGAGGTGGATATGTTCTGCACCGTGCTGATCGGCAGCGCCGTCGTCAAAACGGTGGCCGGTCAACTGGTCACACCCAGAGGATACCGCAATGTGTAATATCTGCGTGTTTGCCGGCACCACGGAGGGCCGGGGGCTGGTGGAATTCCTGGCCGGACAGCCGGTGCAGGCTACGGTATGCGTGGCCACGGAGTACGGTGAAACGCTGCTGCCGGAGGCGGAAAACATTACGATTCTGGCGGGACGCATCCCGGTAGAGGACATCATCCGGATGCTGCAAAGGATGCGGTTCGATCTGGTCATCGACGCTACCCACCCCTATGCCACCTCCATCACCGAGAGCATCTGCACAGCCTGTCGGGAAACGGAGACGGAGTATCTGCGTCTGCTGCGGCAATCCTCCGAACAGACGGAAGATGTGGTCTGCGTGGAGAATGCGGCGGCGGCCGCCGCATTTCTGGAGAGTACGCGAGGCAATATCCTGCTGACCACCGGCAGTAAGGAACTGGCGGCGTATAGCGGCATCCCCGATTTTACCCAGCGGGTATACGCCCGGGTGCTGCCCATGGATGCCTCGCTGGAGGCCTGCCGCGCAGCAGGGCTGAAGGCCGCCCATATCATCGCCATGCAGGGCCCTTTCTCCGAGGAGATGGATCTGGCCACACTGCGGTTTGCCGACGCCGCATGGATGGTGACCAAGGACGGCGGCGAAGCCGGCGGCTTTCCCGCTAAGGCATCCGCCGCCCGGAAGACGGGCGCAGGTCTGGTGGTCATTGGCCGCCCGCCTCAGCGGGAGGGGCTTCCCTTTGCGGCGGTGCTGGATGTGCTGTGTAAGCGGTTTGGCTGCACCGTCCGGCCGCAGGTGCGGATCGTCGGCATCGGCCCCGGCAGCCGGGAGGCTATGACCCGTGAGGTCAGTGAAACCATTGAGGCGGCGGACTGTCTCATCGGTGCAAAACGGATGCTGGAGGCTGTGGCGCGGCCGGGACAGCACACCTGCGACGCCATTGCGCCGCAGGATATTGCGGACTTTATCCGCACCCACTGGGAGTACCGCCGCTTCGCGGTGGTCATGTCCGGCGATACCGGCTTCTTCAGCGGCACGAAAAAGCTGCTGCCCCTGCTGGAGGGCTGCGACACGGCGGTGCTGCCGGGTTTGAGCTCATTGTCCTATCTGTGCGCCCGGCTCCGGACCTCCTATGAGAATGTCCGGGTGGTGAGTCTCCACGGGCGGCAGCACAACATTCTGCCGGAGGTGCGGGCAACCAGCCGCCTCTTTGCGTTGGTAGGCGGCGAGCGCGGCATCAACGATCTATGCCGTACGCTGACAGAGGGTGATCTGGGCCATGTCTCTGTGTATGTGGGCCAGCGGCTGGGCTACCCAGATGAGCGCATCGTGCGCGGCACGGCGGCGGAACTGACGGATGGTGTCTATGCCCCTCTGAGCGTGGCGCTTATCGAAAACCCCCATCCCGACGCGGTGGTCACACCGGGTCTGCCGGATGACGCCTTTCTCCGCAGTGCGGAGGGAATGCCCGTGGTTCCCATGACCAAAAGTGAGGTGCGGGCGGTGTGCCTTTCCAAGCTGCGGCTGACGGAGCGGAGCGTCTGCTGGGACATCGGTGCCGGTACCGGCTCAGTGTCGGTGGAAATGGCCTTACAGGCAAAGCAAGGGCTTGTCTGCGCCGTAGAGCGGCGAGAGGATGCCGCAGCGCTGCTGGGGCAAAACCGTAATCGGTTTGCATTGGAAAACTTACAGGTGGTCTGCGGCAGCGCGCCGGAGGCCTGCGTCGGTCTGCCAGCCCCCACTCACGCATTCATCGGCGGCAGTGCCGGCAATATGCACGAGATCGTGGCGCTGCTGCTGGCAAAAAATCCTCATGTCCGCATCGTGGCCACGGCCGTTTCGCTGGAGTCCGTGGCTGAACTGACGGACTGCCTGCCGGCGTTCCCCTTTGCGGAGACGGAGGTGGTGTCCCTGCAAGCAGCGCGGGACAGAAAAGCCGGAAGCTACCACCTGATGAGCGGACAAAATCCCATTTATATTTTTACGATGCAGGGCGGAGGAGAAACGGCATGATGTGGTCGCTTGCGGCAATTGTTATCGGCTTTTGCATAGACCTTCTGGTGGGCGACCCCCACGGCTTTCCCCATCCGGTAGTTCTGATTGGAAAATGTATCAGTGTGTTGGAGCGGGGGCTGCGGCGCATATGCCCCAAAACGCCCTCCGGTGAGCGGGCGGCGGGCGCCATCCTGTGGGGAGCGGTGGTCATCGTATCCACCGCCGTCCCGGCTCTGCTGCTGTGGCTGAGCGGTCTGGTCAGCCCGTGGCTGCGTCTGGCGCTGGAAAGCGTGATGTGCTGGCAGATCTTGGCCGTCAAGTCCCTGCGGGACGAGAGCATGAAGGTCTATGACGCGCTGGAAAGCGGGGATTTGGCCGCCTCCCGCCATGCTGTTTCCATGATCGTGGGGCGGGATACCGACCGGCTGGACGATGCCGCCGTGACCCGTGCCGCCGTGGAAACGGTGGCGGAGAACACCTCCGACGGCGTGGTGGCGCCGCTGCTGTTTCTGGCCATCGGCGGCGCGCCGCTGGGATTTTTCTACAAGGCAGTGAACACCATGGACTCCATGCTGGGGTATGTGGAGCCGCCCTATAAGAACATCGGGCTTGTACCCGCCAAGGCGGACGATGTGGTGAATTATATCCCGGCGCGGCTGTCCGCCCTGCTGATGCTGACGGCGGGCGGCCTGATGGGACTGAATATTTCAGCGGGCTGGCGGATCTTCCGCCGCGACCACCGGAAGCACGCCAGTCCCAACTCGGCGCAGACGGAATCTGTCTGCGCGGGGCTTCTGGGCCTGCGTCTGGCCGGGGATGCGTGGTACCACGGTGTACTGCACAAAAAGGAGTATATCGGCGACGCATCGCGGGAGATCACCCACGAGGACATCCTCCGTGTGTGCCGCCTGATGACCGTCACAGCGATCCTCACCCTGCTTTTAAGCTGCGGGGTCAAGCTGTCCTTTGCGCTATAAAGGAGACATAGATGCTGTATCAAACAAAAAATCAACACGGCGGCGATGTATACGGCGGCGGTATCACGCTGGATTTTTCCGCCAACACCAACCCCCTGGGTACGCCTCCCGGCGTACTGGAGGCGGTGTGCCGGGCTCTGCCCCGGCTGCACCGCTACCCCGACCCCTACTGCCGCCGGCTGGTGCAGGCTATCGCGGGCCATGAGCAGGTGCCGACGTCCTATATTCTCTGCGGAAACGGCGCGGCAGACCTGATCTACACATACTGCGCCGCCCTGCGGCCCCGGACGGCGGTGGAGCTGGCCCCCACCTTTGTGGAATATGGGGCGGGACTGGCGCAGGTGGGTTGCCGCGTAGAGCGGTATTTCCTGCATCAGGCGCAGAATTTCGATTTGGACGAGAGGTTTCTGTCCTTCTTAGAGGAAAAAAAACCGGAGGTGGTATTCCTCTGTAACCCCAACAACCCCACCGGGCGGCTGATCCCGCTCCCTCTGCTGGAGCAGATCCTGCAATACTGCGCGGCACAAGGGGCGCGGCTGTTTCTGGATGAGTGCTTTCTCGATCTCACGGAGGACGGCGTCAGCGCCAAGTCCCTTCTGGCAGCGCACCCGGAGCTGCTGATCCTGAAGGCATTCACCAAGAGCTACGGCATGGCGGGCATCCGGCTTGGGTACTGCCTGTGCGCCGACAATGCGTTACTGCGCCGCATGGCGGCCGCGTCCCCGCCGTGGAACGTGTCCTCGCCGGCCCAGAGTGCCGGTGTGGCGGCGCTGGCGGAGCGGGACTTCCTGCAAAGGACGCTGTCCCTCGTCCACACGGAGCGGCGGTGGCTCACGGATAACCTGACGGCGCTGGGCTTCTGGGTATGCCCGTCCCATGCCAATTACCTGCTGTTCCGTGGGCCGCTGGGGCTGCGGGAGGGCCTGCTGCAGCAGGGTATCGCCATCCGTGGCTGTGGGAATTACAACGGGCTGGGTGACGGGTGGTATCGCATTGCGGTGAGGCCTCACGGGGAAAATGAAGCATTGATAACGGCCATCCGGCAATTCTGCAAGGAGAAATCACTATGGCAATGAATATTATGATTCAGGGGACCATGTCCAATGCGGGAAAGAGCCTGCTGGCGGCGGGACTCTGCCGCGTTTTGAAGCAGGACGGCTACCGCGTGGCACCGTTCAAGAGCCAGAACATGGCGCTGAACTCCTTCATCACCAAGGACGGCGGCGAGATGGGCCGGGCGCAGGTAGTGCAGGCAGAGGCCGCCGGGATCGAGCCGGACACCCGCATGAATCCCATCCTGCTCAAGCCTACCACCGACGTGGGCAGTCAGGTCATCGTCAACGGACAGGTGCGGGGCAATATGCAGGCCATGGAGTACTTCCGCCGCAAGCGGGACTACATCCCCGCTGTGCTGGAGGCCTATAACAGTCTGAACTCAGAGTATGACGTGATCGTCATTGAGGGGGCAGGCAGCCCTGCGGAGATCAACCTCAAGCAGGATGATATCGTCAATATGGGCCTTGCCAAGCTGGTGGACGCGCCGGTGCTGCTGGTAGGCGACATCGACCGGGGCGGCGTGTTCGCCCAGCTCTACGGCACGGTGGCGCTGCTGGAGGAGGACGAGCGCCGCCGCATCAAGGGCGTGGTGGTCAACAAATTCCGGGGCGACCGGGCCATTCTGGAGCCGGGACTGAAGACGCTGGAGCAGCTGTGCGGCATCCCGGTGGCGGGGGTCATCCCCTACACCCATGTGGACATCGACGACGAGGATAGCCTGACCGAGCGGTTTGACCGCTCCAAAGAGCGAAAACTTTTGGATATCGCGGTAATCCGTGTGCCGCGCATCTCCAATTTCACGGATTTCAGCCCCTTCGAACATTACGAAAACGTGTCGCTGCGCTATGTGGATCAGGTGAGCGACCTGCACCAGCCGGACATGATCCTGCTGCCGGGTACCAAGAGCACCATTGCCGACCTGCGGTGGCTGCGGCAGTCCGGTCTGGAGGCGGCCATTTTGAAGGCAGCTGACGCCGGCACGCTGGTTTTCGGCATCTGCGGCGGTTATCAGATGCTGGGGCGCACCGTGTCCGACCCGGAGCAGGTGGAGGCCGCCGGTGTCACGGAGATCAACGGTTTGGGTCTGCTGGAGATGGACACCGAATTTCGGGGTGAAAAGGTGCAGACCCAGACGCGAGGCGTCTTTTACGGTGTGGAGGGAATGCTCTCCGGCCTGAACGGACTCGCCTACGAGGGGTACGAGATCCACATGGGCCGCAGTCAGCAGCAGATGCCCGCCCTCACCGGCAGCAGAAACGTATACGGCAGCTATGTCCACGGCATATTTGGCGCGCCGGGCATCACGGATACGATCCTGAAAGCACTGTGCGCCAGAAAGGGCGTGTCCTTTGACGCGCTGGCAACCTTTGACGCCTGCGGCTACAAGGAACGGCAGTACGACCTGCTGGCGGACGTGGTACGCGGCGGACTGGATATGTCCTTTGTCTACCGGGTGCTGCGCCGGGAAGTATAACGAAACAAGTTCCAATGGAAAAAGGGGGAGAGACTTGAGCAGGATATTATGCGTGATTGACGGCATGACGGATCCCCACTTTCAGGTGGAGCGATATGGCCATCTGGCGTCCATGGGTTCTGTGCGGTATGTGGATACCTGCGGCGGCTTCCCACCGGAAACACTGCACTGCGTACTGCGCCTGTTGGGGGTAACGGATCTGCCGGTACATCTCCGAGGCTATGTAGAGGCGCTGGGGGCCGGAATCCCCGTCCGGCCCGATGACCTGCTACTGCGGGGCAGCTGCTACACGCTGGATGGAGAGGGCTGCTGTACCATGCCTTGCTGTGCCCCGGCAAAGGTAGAGGATCCTGCATTTACCTATTACCGGCTGGGCGGCTATCAGGCACTGCTGGTATTTCCCCGCATGGCGCATACTGTGAATAACATTGTAACGCAGATTCCTTCCGGCGGGCAGCGGGCACTGTGCCCGCAGGGAAGCTTGGTACTGCGCCATGCCTTTGAAAGACTGCTGACGAAAGAACGATGTATGCTTCTGTGGGGACAGTCTGTTCCGGTAGCACTGCCGCCATTTCCCCAGAAGAGCGCCGTGATCTGCGGCAAGGAGTTGGTAAAGGGGATTGCCCGGCTGCTGCACATGGAGCTTTTCCCGGTAAAGGGGGCTACTGGCGATGTGGATACGGATCTGGACGCCAAGACAGAGGCAGCCCTGCGAGCGGCGGAACGCTGCCCCTTTGTGCTGCTGCATATCAACGGGGCGGATGAAGCGGCCCATCGCCACGATTCGGCGGAAAAGGAGACTTTCCTGCGCCGGGTCGATGATAGGGTGCTCTCCCGGCTGTTGGCGTCTGAGCATGAGATTGTGGTGGCCTCCGACCACGGAGCTGATCCAGAAAGCGGAGCCCATCTGGGTGGCCCACAGCCTTTTTTTACCAGCTGTTAAATGGTAATAGTCAAGATATGAAGACTGCATAACGGCGGCAAGGCTTAAAATCAAAACCTCTGGCTTATGACTACAACGGCAAGCGCATCAAGCCCCAGCAGAAGACCGTACACCCGCCGGAGGAACTGACAGCCAAACAAGTCGAAAAGTGGCTCAATGAGCAGTCAGTTCTCTTCGAGCGGGAGTGCCGCCACACGCCGCAGCCCGTCCAGCAGCTCACGCTGGCAAAATATATCGACCTGTGGCTGGCGGACATCGCTCCCGGCAAGCTGGCGAAGTCCACCATCCGCCGCGACCGGCAGGACATCGAGCGTATTCTCCCGGCGCTGGGTCACTACAAGCTCACCGAGCTGCGGCCGGAGCACTTCCGGAATTTCTACGCAGAACTGCGAAAAGTCATCCGTCCCGACACAAAAAAGCCACTCTCCGAGTACACCATTGAGGGCGTGCACGCTACGCTGTGCAGCATCCTCTCTGATGCCGTGGAGGGTGGCTTTCTTTCGCATAATCCGGCGTGGCGCACCTACCGCTACGCCGGGCGCAAGTGTGAAAAGAAGATCGCGGACGAGGAAACGGCGCAGAAGATCATCGCCGCGCTGGAGGGCGAGAGCATTAAGTACGAAACCTACTTCAAGCTCATCATCGCCACGGGAATGCGGCGGGGTGAGTGCTGCGGACTGAAGTGGTGCGACATTGATTGGGAGCAGCGTTCCATCCACATCTGCCGCAACGCGGTCAAGGTGACGGACGAGGAGATCTTCGTTAAGGAACCCAAGACCCGCGCGGGTGACCGCTATGTGTACTTCTCTGCCGAGATGGAAAGTCTCCTGCGGGAGTACCAAAAAGAATGCCGGTATATCACCGAAACCTATGACCAGCGGCAGCTGACCGATGATGACTTTCTGTTCCGCCGTCAGGGAGCGCAGCTCCCTATGACGCCCACCACCTTCACCTACCGCTTCAAGCTGATCCTCAAGAAGAACGGCCTACCGCGGGAGCTGAATGTCCATTCCCTCCGGCACACCGCCGCCAGTCTGATGATCGCGGGCGGCACGGATGTGGCCACGGTAGCGGGCATCCTCGGCCACGCCCAACCCTCCACCACGCTGGACATCTACACTCACGCCTTCGACAAGAACAAGAAAGCCGCCAGCGCAGGATTGCAGGGAATGCTGGAGATATGACGAAAGATAACTCAGTCGGATCGCAAAATGTTCAGTAGTGGTCAAATCAGGTTTCAATTCTCCTAACTTTCCGCATATAAAAACCGTCTCAAGCAACTTGCTTGAGGCGGTTTTTGTAATTGCTCCCGGGTTTTGTTGTCACCGCTGCGCATTGGGCAGTTCGTTCTTCACATACTTCTCCCATACATGCAGGCGGTCGCGCTCGTCGATCTGCCGCAGCACTCTGGCGGGCACACCGGCAGCGATACTGTTGGGCGGGATGTCCCGTGTCACCACCGCGCCTGCGGCGATGATGCTGCCCGCTCCGATGGTCACGCCGCCACACACCGTCGCACCGGCGCACAGCCAGCAGTGATCCCCGATGGTGATGGGTTCGGCATACTCCAACGCATGGCAGCCGTTGGGGTAATCTGTATAGGCTCGTTCTTCGGCGATAAACGGATGGTTGGGCGTGGCCAGCGTCACATTGGGTCCAATGAGCACATTGTCCCCCAGCGTAATGGGCGCTACATCCAAAAATACGCTGTTGTAGTTGATGAAACAGTTCCGCCCCACATAGATATTCACGCCGTACTCGCAGTAAAAGGGTGCAAACGCCTCGAAATTCTTCCCTTTTGCGGAGGGGATCAGGCGCTCCAGCGCACGCTGCTTGGTCTTGGTACGCCACAGCGGGAGGCGGTTGAACCGGTCACAGCGGCGCATACCCACCCGGTGCCGCTTGGCAATCTCCGGATCGGTAGGCGTATAGAGACGCCCCGACACCATCCGCTCCCATTCACCGCCCGTCCTGCTCTTATCCATGATCAGTCACTCCTTTATGTGCGCCTGTACCGGTACAGATACAGGGCCGTTTCCAATGCCAATCGCTTCATCGGATCGACCGGATCGGCCTCCAGCAGCAACCATAGCTGCTGGAGCCGGTAACTCACGGTGTTGTAGTGCAGGTGCAGCTCCCGCGCCATCCGGCGCTGGTTGCCCATACAGCGCAGCCAGCTCGCCAGCGTGTCCAGCAGCTCTTGCCGCCGCGGCTCTGGCTGCCGCAGGAGCGTTCCCAGCTGCCGATGGATATAGGCGTCCGTTTCCGCCGGGGAGGATTCCTCCAGCAGCCGTACCACCCCCGCTGGGTCGTCTGTCACGCAGGGTGTTTCCGTTCGCGCCGCCATGCGGAGCGCCGCGCGGGCACTGCGGTCTGCTTTCTGAAAACCCACCGTACCGCCGTAGGGGCGGCTGACGCCGCAGATAACGCCGTGGACGGCGGCAAAGTCCGCCATCACCTGCCACAGCGGTATCTCCAGCGCGAACAGGTCGTCCGCCTCCAGCACCAGCAGAAGGCCATCCTCCAACAGTGCCCCCCACATGTCCGCGCCCAACGCCCGGCAGCACTCTTCTGCCTCGTGCAGCCAAGAGCGCCGCTGCAACTCCGGCGCATCAGCCTGTATCCACATCAGGATATGCGGACATTCCAAATGGATACCGGACTCCGCCGCCTGACGCTCCATCGCTTCGCTCAGCGGCGCGCCAGAGATGAGATGGTGCAGTAATACGGCCAGCTGCCGCTCCTGTTCCGCCGGTATTCGCCGCCGTGCGATCTCGCGGGACACCGCATCGGCCAACTCGGCAAAGCGCATATCGGTCGGCAGTTGGAGCAGCGGCAGTCCCAGTCGGTCAGCCTTCTCCGCCAGCGCCGCCGGCAGGGGGCTGGGCAGGTAGCGCCCCGGCTTGATACCCACGCCGGACAGGCCTTTTTCTGCCGCCGTGGGCAGCAGCGCATCCACGGCCTGCGGATCGTCTGCGATGGCAAAACCAGTGGTGATGAGCAGTTCTCCCTGCGCCAGCCAGCGCGCGTAGTCCGGTGTGTCCGTCAGATTGACACCGCTGACCCTACGGCCAAGTCCCGCCGCGCCGCCGCAGACCGTGCAGCCCGCAAACATGGGCAGGCGCAGCACCTCCTGCAGTGTGGGATAGTCCGCTGTGTGCTGTGATGTCATGGCTTCTGCCCCCCTTGTGATACTATCACAATTTTCAGAGAAATGTTCATTTATTTTTGCCAATGGAACAGACCGTCCGTTGTTTTATGATAGTGGTAGTAAAACGAACGGAGGTATATTCCATGGCAAAGCAAATGAAACAGGATACTCCCTTAGTCCCCCGCAAGCGGAGACTGGCCGCGCTGATAGCAGCCACCCGGTGCGCCGGAGAGAAACGTGACACGCTCTCCTGCCATGCCCGCCGCTGCACCGCCTCATCCATGGCGCAGGGTCTGAAGCACTACGCCTGACGCGGCGCACCCCTTCGGCAGACTCCCCCGGCACAATGTGCCGGGGGTCTGTCCGTTCAGGGCTTTCTGGATTCCTTCTTCAGCAGGGACGCCGCCGTGATGATGGTCAGTACCGACTCTGTCACCATGCCGGAATACGACCGTACCGCAATGACATACACCAGCCACGACAGGCCGCTGGCAATGCCCGCCACCTGTATCACCCACCGCCTGGACTGGAAGAACGGCAGTAACGCCGCCAACGATGCCACGATGGGCAGTACCGTCACTGGCGTCTCATAGGTCACCACGGCAATCAGCAGAAATACTGCCACGATGGGTATCGCGGTGACCAGTTTACTCCAGTTGAATTTCTCCTGCAATAGGAAAAGCAGCAGCACGACAATCTGGAAAAAGCTGCACAGTGCGCCGGAGCGTGCGTGGAGCAGCGTGTAGTGGATGGCGAAGATCAGGTTGGCCACCACCTGCCACAGCAAGATGGTACGCTTGTCATTCTGCCAATAGCTGAGACCCATGGCGATCAGTGCGCCGAACCCAATGAGTTGGTAAAATATGTTCATCCGTCGTTCCTCCTAATAAAAAACGCCGCACACCCTGTCGGATGCGTGGCGAAAAATAGAGGCGATGCTCCAGAAAAATCCACACTCATTTTGGAGTTTTATTATACCATGGGACAGCCGTATTTGTCAATTGCGGCAAAGGACAACCTCCAAAAGCCATGGGCTTTTGGAGGCGAGTGGTACGCCCGACTGGATTCGAACCAGCGGCCTTTAGAGTCGGAGTCTAACGCTCTATCCATCTGAGCTACGGGCGCATATTTGGTTGTGGGTTTCTGCGATAGTCGTCAAATAGTAGTCAACGACCACTCATTTTTTCTCTGCCGTTCCCGCAAACGCAGGTGCGGCAAGGCTTTGCGCCATATCTCAACTGGAGACGCCTGAAATGTCGGAGTCTAACGCTCTATCCAGCTGAGCTACGGGCGCATATTCACTTTCGACTCAAAGGATTATAACAGGTTTTGCCCGAATTGTAAAGGAAAATTTTAAAAAAAGATTGTTAAAAAAGTTGACAAGTATAGGCGTTTGTTGTACAATACCCATAAGTTATGTGGAGAGGACCCGGCGGAGGGGATAAACCGCCGGTTGTTCCGGTATGAAGAGGAAGATTCTATGAAAAAGCAAAAAATTTCTGACGCAGTCATCCACCGGCTGCCCCGGTATTACCGGTATCTGGATGACCTGTACAACAAGGGCGTGGTGCGCATCTCGTCCAGCTCCCTGGGGGACAAGATGGACATCACTGCCTCCCAGATCCGCCAGGATCTCAGCTGCTTCGGCGAGTTCGGCCAACAGGGGTATGGCTACAACGTGGCGGAGCTGCGGGCCGAGATCGGCCACATTCTGGGCATCGACAACGGCCACCGGCTTATCATCATCGGCGTGGGCCATCTGGGCCATGCGCTACTGCAGAACTTCGATTTCGAAAAGGTGGGCTTCCAGGTGGACTCCGCCTTTGACGTGTCCCCTGCGTTGGTGGACACCCAGATCCGGGGCGTTACCATCCGCCCCATGGACCAGCTGGCGGAGTATGTGGCCCGCTACCGGCCCAACGTGGCGGTGCTGACGGTGCCCCAGAACGTGGCCCAGCCCCTGGCGGACCAGCTTATCGACCTGGGCATCCGGGGCTTCTGGAACTTCACCAACGTGGAGCTGTCCACGGAGGTCCCCGGCGTGTTCTTTGAGGACGTCCACTTTGTGGACACCCTGCTGACCCTGAGCTACCGCATTTCCCGCAGCTGACCGCACCTTTCCCCGGCCCCGGCATACTATGGGAATGAGACCCCACCACGGGTCCACATTCTTCATAGGAGGCTAACATTTATGTGCAATCAGGGTTCTTCTTGCTGCTGGTGGATCATCATCGCCATCATCATCCTGTTCCTGCTGTGCGGCAACTGCGGCAGCTGGGGCTGCGGCTGCGGCAATAATAACAACAACAACAACGGCTGCGGCTGCGGCTGCTGACCCTTGGCCCCCGGCCGGGGGATAAAATCTGCACTTTCATCAGAGGCGGGGCCTGGAAGGCC
>OGLX01000479.1_pt1 | contig 27598 bp, 30 predicted proteins | sample 1572821 | NCBI WGS metagenome assembly OGLX01 (sample SAMEA2581908, study PRJEB24529) | metagenome | biome: Human gut stool | place: China | collected 2011 | reverse complement strand
AAGACTCTCTGGTCACTCTGGTACAAGATGAAAGAACGTGGATTGATAGACAACTCACTCATCTGTATAGAAAATCTAGGAAAAATAAATCAGGTTGGTACTCTCGAGGATATATGTAATCTATGCAGGTTAACTGATAATTTTATTCCTTGCATTGATTTTGGGCATTTGCATGCAAGAACCTTAGGTAAGTTTCTTAACTCTAAGGAGGAATTTCAGGAGGTTTTCGAAGAACTTTATTCTAGATTGCCAGCTTGGAAAGTGAATTGTATGCACATTCACTTTTCTAAACTCGAGTATACCTCAGCTGGAGAGAAGAAGCACGTTCCTTTCGCTGTGCGTCAGGCAGGACCAAAACCTGGGTTCTTTATAAGAGCTATACCTGAGTCATCTGATTTTAATCCTGTTATCGTATGCGAATCTCCGGATTCTTACCATGATGGATACACGCTACAACAGAACTTCGTAGCCCGTAAAGCTTCTATGTTATAATATTGGTATAATATAAACATTGGAGGTCACGTATATGAGTAATAATTCAAACGGTAAAGAGGGAATCGTGAATATCTTAGTAAAACGCGATGATCTTACTCGAGAAGAAGCGTCAAGCCTTGTAGATGACGTCATGGAGCAGGTTTACGACATTCTGGGTACTGGCGATTACTCAGAAGCAGAGGAAATCTGGATGTCTGAATTGGGTTTAGAGGTGGATTATCTGCTTGCTCTTCTTACCTGATTATATCGCGCAGCCTTGAGAATATGACTCAGGGCTGCTTTTTTGCGTAAACTTCGAAATATATGTGATGCTATGTTATAATAAGAATATAATAAAAAGGAGGGTGCTTATGGGAAAAGTGACGAACACCGACATGGATGCTGCTGAGTGGAATAACTATCGAGCTCGATGTGACGGTGAAGAAACTGAATTCCATGCAAAATCAGTGCGACAAGCGTGGTATATGGCTTATGATTTCTTTGAATCTGAAGCCTTAGATTACCTAGCACAGATTGACCAGAATGGAATCGAAGCAAATATTCTTCTAGATAAGGAGGACTAATGTGAAAGTAATTCAAATTGCAGATTTACATCTAGGTAAGCTGTTTCACAAGACAAATATCATCAGAGATCAAGAATATATGCTTCAGCAGATTCTTGCTATTATGGAACAGCAACAAGCTAACTTGATAATAGCAGGTGATGTATTTGATTCTGCGAATCCGTCGTTGGAGGCTCAAGAACTGTTTCTCAAAACGATGATTTCTGTAAAGAAACTATGCTCAACCTACAACAAGCGTTGCTGGATAATTGTCGGCAACCACGACTCGAATCGACGTCTGCTGTTGTGGCGTGAATTTCTACTTCCTGAAATTGACATTATCGATGATACCCGATGGGTTGACTGGGAAGGTACTAAGCTGTTCTTGATGTCATTTATCAAACCAGTATTCGCTCAAATGCACTTCAACCGTTCCTTTTATTCATATAAAGAAGCTTTCAAAGCATATATCAAAGACGTGCCTGATAAAGAGCACACAGTTCTAGTTGCTCACCAGACATTCGAAGGCTGCACTACTGGTTCTTCAGAAACAATGTCATTCTTTGATGATGCTGTACCTATTTCTGAAGTGTCGGAGTTCGCGCTTGTTCTGGCTGGTCATATTCACAAGCGACAGACGATTCAGAATATCACATACTGTGGTAGCTTGCTACCTTATGCTTTTGGCGATGCTTTTTCTAATAGCGTGCGTGTCTGGGATATCGATACCACGAACGAAAATTTCGAAATCGGATATGAAGATGTAGAAGTAAGCTGCTTACACAATCTGAAGATTATTCGTGGTGATTTGAATCACTGCTTGAGTGTTCCGGATAGTAACGATTACATCAAGATAGAGCTCATAGAGGAGGATGTCGATTTAGACGTAGCCATGAACCAATTGAAAGCTCACTTCACCTATCTGATGAACGTAGCTACGAAAATCACAGATATCTGGGAAGCTGATTTGAATAAGCCAGTAGAGAAGTTTTCAACTATAGAGGAAGCTGTTGACAGTTTCTGTAACCAGATTGAGATTCCGCTATTTGAAACAGCTCAGATGAATCTGATAAAGGAGTGTATATATGAAATTACGAAAACTGAAGATTAAGAACTTCATCAGCATCAAAAATGCAGAACTCGATTTCGAGAAATTGAAGCCTGGTGTGTTTCTTATCTACGGACCTACAGGTTCTGGCAAGACTACTATTCTTGACGCAATTCATTGGTGCTTATACGGCTGTACTCTGAATCAGAATCGAAATAGAGTCTCTCGTGAAATTGCAAGTGACTACTCAGGTCCGAACGAAAGTCCAGAAGTAACCCTTGAATTTGAACAGGATTTGTGCGAATATCGTATTGTTCGTGCGATGAATCGGAAAACAGGTAACACAGCTATCCGTTTCAGTACTCCTGATTTCATCTATGATAAAGTCAGAGATGCTAATAGAGCTATTGAAAAAGTCCTCGGTTTGAATTGCCATCAATTTGACCAGATGGTTATGTTAGAACAAGGTAATTTTTCAAAATTCTTGCTGACGGATTCAAGAAATCGTGCTGATTTATTGCGTAACGTGTTCGATACTGAAATTTTTCAGTCATTGGAAATCAATCTCAAAGGTCGTGTCGATAAACTCAAGCAACGCATTGAATCTCTGTCTGCTTTGGAGCTTTCTTATCTGAACGGCGAATTGCTGACAACTATAAAAGATAGGTGCAAACTATCGCAAGAAACAATCGATAAGTTAAAAGCCAATAAAGCCTCGGATGAGGTTAAGTTACAGGTACTTCAGAAACTGTTACCTGTACTTCAAGACTACGAACGTGAGTTGCGTCTTTTTGAGAATGCACAAGCTGAACTCGCTACTCTGGAACTCCGTAAATCTGAGATTGACACTCTGATAGCGAAACGAGAAGCACATGCGCAATATTCAGCTTGGTTGAAAATAATTTCTAGACTTGAACAACTCGCGTCTATGAAACAAGCCTTGATTGCGACGGTAAATGAATGCAAGAACGAGCTCACAGCTTTACCGGAACTAACCGATAATGCTAGCAAGCTGAAGGAATTGACCGATACGCTCAACCAATTGAGGAACGACTTATACCTAAGTCACCGTAAGTCCGAATTGGAAGCCAAGATTGCTGAAGTAACTCAGAATATCACACGAGCTGAAGCTGCACTTCCAAGCATAGAAGACAAGATATCAAAGTTGAAATCGAATATCGATGGTTGGACTCATATGCGTCAAATTCGTTTCGAATATGAAACAGCTTTTGCGAAATGGTCAAGCATCAAAGCTGAGTATGATAAGCATGCTGACGAACTTGCAGTTATGCAGCTGAGCTTGAGTAAAATGAACGAGCAGCTACCTGATTATTTGAGAGCCCGACTAATTCAAGTTTCAGAATCAGGTATATGTCCGATATGTGGTCAACCCTGGCATAAAGATTCAAATGTGCATGTCGATGCTGGTTTCGATATAGATAAATATGATAGCTTGCGAACATCCATCGCAGTAGCTAAAGCATGGATGGATGAGCACGATGACCTGGTTAAAGCTGAACCGAAGGCTCCTTGTTCAGAATCCGCAGCTGAAATTTACGATAAGCTAACTGCTTGGGAATCGGAATTACGTCAAGCAGAATCAGTTATGAATCAATGTCGGATGTCTATCGATTATAATAAGAGTAGGCTGGCTGAATATGCTGCAGATAATACCTACATTCCTGAGCATTCGATTGATGAATTGAATCAGATGAGTGAGCAAGTTAAGACTCAGATAAGCGAATTCGAAAACCAGCAACGTGCGTATAACGATATGATTCAGAAAAGAGCCACGCTAACTGCGAAATTAGAACACGCTCAAGGTGAGTTGAATGCAGTTCATAAGGAGCAAGCTGAAACAGCGTGTCCCCCGGATGATGTAGGGGAACGTACCAAAGCACTTGAATCCGATATTATTGATTATGAAACGAATATGGTTTCATATTCGGATGCGATTTCTGCTTGGCAGTCAGCTTACGCGACGTTGACGACGGTCAAGAAACCGACTAAACCAGAATCCGATTTGACGTCCATGCAGTGCCAGAGTAACATCACGAGTTTGACAAATTCTATACAAGACTCCATAAGCGAAATTGCAACAGCGGAGAATCAGCTAAAGAATGATAATGAACTCGTCGAAAAGATAGAGTCTATTATTAAAGAACGTGAAGAAATCACTCCGAAGTATAAAGAAACGCAGTACGTCTATAATCAGATTTCAGGTAGAAATGCGTCTAAGCTTTCTCTGGAGAATTTCGTATTGCATCGCCAGCTTGAATGGATTTTGAATACGTCGAATCAGTATCTTAAGACACTTTCGAATAATCAATTTCATCTGACAATCAGATGGGAAGGAACCGGACGTTCACAAGGTGGTCTCGAGATTTCGATTGCAGATGCTGTTTCCGGTAAAGCTCGCCCTGCAGAAACATTCTCAGGTGGGGAGTTGTTCATACTGAGTTTGAGTTTAAGTCTTGGACTGATGTCGTCGATAGATTCACTGTTCACAGGTCTTGACCTCGGAGTATTATTTATTGACGAAGGTTTCGGTACGCTTGATGCTGAGTGCTTGAATAGAGTTCTATCTACACTTCAGCAGCTCAAGAGTATAGATTGCGTTGGTATCATTTCTCACGTCCAGGAACTCATTGAATCTATCCCCCAAGGCTTCGCAGTAACCAAAGGACTTGGTGGAACGGTAATCAAACCTTACTGATAGCAACAAAGCACTCTAATTGGTATATATAATGTATATACTACTCTAGAGTGCTTTTATGCTGTTGTATTGAAAATCTTCGTGACTTTATAGGTTTCTGTGTTATAATATAGATGTAGAGTAAAACACAAACTATTATTTACAGGAGTTGGTTATCATGATGAAATACGAATTTGAACATCTTGCTGGTTACGAAGTTACCGATGCAGCGTACGACAACATTATCGAACCTATGTATATGAGCCTCGACGTTCCTAAGGAGGAATTTGTCAAGATGATTGACAAGAAGTATTTCGCACTGCCTACAAGAGAGGCGTGCGTAGAAAGAATGAAGACACTCGCTGAGGATATTCACCAGGCTTGTGAATTCAGGACTACTTATGATGAAGAAACGGAACTCCAGCATATGGCGAATGAGTTCGCAAAGCGTTTCTATAATGCAGAGGCGTACCTTAATAGAGAGAGCACCGCAACAGGTTGTTCCTTTATTCGCAGCATTGATATCTACTGTCGTGTGAGAGAGGAAGATATCGAAACAATCAATCTTATCTGAAAGGAGTTGTCGTTATGACTGTTCAACCTAATGATTATGGAGTGGTGCATACCAAAACCCGGCGTGAGGTAGTGTTGCTAAATTCTGTAGGCGGCTGTTCTTGGGGTCGCTGTGCATTTTGCGAATATCATGACACCTACAGCAGAAACGCACAGCAGGCTCGAGTAAACAATCGTAGGGTGCTAGATAAAGTATCTGGAATCTACGATACGCTTCAGATTGTCTGCTCAGCAAGCTTTCCGGAGCTTCCTATGTCTACCTGGTATGATATCAGAGAGGCTTGCCGAGATAAAGGCATCAAGAAACTGATTATCGAGCTGCATTGGACTTGGCGAGAGGAACAGTCTCGCATTGTTGAATTCTTTGATGGAATTGAAATTTTGCCAATCTATGGTGTTGAGACGTTCGATTTCTTTATGCGTGAAGTTTGCTGGTTTAAGGGTTATGGTCGAATCACACCCGCTGAACTCCGAAAATATGCTTGGAGCGTGAATCTGCTTATCGGAGTCAAAGGACAGACTATGGAAGGAATAACCGCTGATGTACAGTCAGCGGTGGAGGCAGGATTCGGTCTCATCAATCTTCTGGTTTTTGCTCCGAATGATACTACCATCGAACGTGACAATGACCTTTGTGAGCAATTCTATCAATCCGAACTGTTTCAGAACATCAAAAATAATCCGCAGTTCGAAATCGTTGATGGATTGGATAGAAGAGCTCCGGATAATATAGGTAACGTAGGAGCGGGTAGCGATTATTGATAATAGTCTATCGCAAGTCTGTTTCTATTTTTATTCGACATACACAAAGCACACCTTTGCATATCAAAGGTGTGCTTTTATTTATAAACAGACATTAGAGTATTCGCTAACCTTGTGAGTCTGGGAATCTAAGGCAGTGCTTTATGGATATCAGATAAGCAGCAGTGCAGCTTCACTCGTACCAGTTCGAGCTAACCATTGTGCCAGCTTGGTGATACTCTTGAATCCTTTGACGAGTGAATCCTGTTGCTTTATAACAGTGGATTCGAGCTGGTCGACTCTTATGTTCTGAATCGGAGTTGTATTATACGCGAGTGCGCAAGTTCCAGTCTGGAAGGTGTATGTCAGAACAATAGGTGCCTTCTTGATGTCAGGACCATAACCGAATGCGATGGTTTTCTTATCTGAAGAAATCTGATACGAGCACCCTAGAGTTTTTAGCTGCGAAATTAGAGTATCTTTGGTTACTTGAGCAGCGGAATTTAATCTTACTTTCAGCATAATCTAGCACCTCACTCAAGCACACCGACATTCGAATATGGGTATTTTTCCCGATACTCATCGAGGCTGTTGACTGGTTCGTCCCAAGAGATGATAGTAGCTTTGTCACCCATCTTATCGTTGAACTTCATCTGAGCACTTGCCTTATCCAGTGCTGGAATGAGAATGGAGGTTGTATAATCGGATAACAAATCACCTGGGTACTTGATAGTCACTTTCCAAGCTGGACCTTCAGCTTTAGTGTTCTCCAGGTCAGTGAGCAGTGAAAGAGCTGCGTTGCTATCTGTTATCATCTCTTTGTTGATTTCTTGATTTACATCGGTAAGATCACTGTTGATTGATTTCTTACTTGGAATGGTGGTTGTCTGTGCAATATCTCCCACCTGAGTTGCTCCAGTATCGCAGCTATTCAAATCAGAAATGAGGTCACGATTGAAATGCTGGACTGCGATTTCTACGATATCTTTAGACTCTTTCGGAGCAGCTACATAGAGTCTATCATTATATCCAGAGGAAGATACTTTGAATCCCGGAAGGTATGTTTGAAGCTGATTCTGGTACTGAATGCTGTCACCAACACTGGGACCTTCTACGCAGAAATAATGCGTTCCGTCGATAACTCTACTACCTGCAACGTGAACTTTCACAGAAGTGCTAGAGTTGATGTTCAATTTTCGAGGAGAACGCTTTGATTTGGCTTTCGATGCTGAAATGTGCGACGCATCAAGGGACTCCCAATCGACGTCTTTGTGCTTCTGCTTCACATAACGCTCGATATCAGACTTGACCATCTTAGCTTCTGCTCTGCCGATATAATGATTGATTAACAACCAGGTAATGATGGACGCATCAAGCTTATAAGCCTCCTGAGGCGTGATAAGTTTCTGCTCAACCATACTCTGCAGCAATTTCGGATTAGCACGATAGGCCTCTGTAGGTGTGATTGCGCCATCTTGCACTCCTTTGAGCAGCTGTTCAGGTGTGTAATCACCCAAATCAGACTCGCTGTACAAACCTGCTTTGACAAGTTTATCCTTCAATGAAGGCTGTAGCTTGAGGGCATAGTCTGGAGTAATGTGCTTATTTTTTGCGAGCCAGAACACTTGTTCAGGAAGTCTACGAGCAACCATTTCACCAGAAACAAGACCCTTCTGCAGAAGTTTCTTGAACAGTTCAGGCTTTCCCTTCAGAACTTGTTCACCTGTTAGAACTCCAGCGTTGAGCAGCGTAGTGATACCTTGAACAGTCATCGTGTCCAGGTCAGACTTTCTTAGGTTGGTTACATGGTCAGCGAGCAATACTGGATAGCATCTAGGAGGTGGAGATTCGATAGCTTTATCTACGATGTCGTTGAGAATTCCAACCAGCCAATAAGCTGCTTTCTTATCTCTTGCTTGTTCGTCATCTCCACTAACTTGCTGAACATAAAGTTCAGTACCCATATCGATGCTGTAACCGGGTCTGATTTTGTGAATTGATTCTGAGAGAGGTCTGAAATCAGGCTGGAAAGCCCAACCATCGATACCGTCACCAGCACCATCAGGTTCCAAGCCCAAACCTGATTTAAGCAACCAAGTGAATGCACCAGACTTCGGTGAGGTATAGACAAGAGTACTCTTTACCCAGTCATCTTCAGAACGGAAACCAGTATAGCGGAAACCTTTCGGAAGGTCGACAGCTGACTGTGCCATACGCCAGACGTTCTTGATTCTGGCAGCTAAATCAGCTTGCATAGCACTGTTAAGTGCGCGTAGTTCATGGCTGTGTTTTTCGCAATACATATCGATTTTACGGCAGCAATCCAGCTGGGTTTCAACCCAGTCAGCCAGTTCTTCGGGCGAAAGTTCTGGAGACCACACATCATAATCGCTGAGATAAGCCTCACCAGCAGGCTCCTCTTCGCATTCGTCCGTATAGTGCGGATAACGAATCCAGATTTCGATGCCACCAGGAAGAGTCAGTCGAGTAGAACCTACATTGTCCTCAAGCTGCTTCACAGATAAGCAGCAGTTCATTTGAAGAGGAATTGTGTGCAAATTCGACTTGAATTTTCTGACAAATTCGTGCATATTATCAACTCCTTTGAAATAGAAATAGAAACAGCAGCTAAAAAGCTGCTGCTCATCCATATGATAATTCAAGACAGCTTCTTAAGAAATTCAGCGATTTCGGCTACAGTATCTTCGAACGCATCGCCGTCCTCAGCTGAAATTTCAATTTCGAAATTGTCATTGTGCTGAGTAGCACTGATAATGTCAGCTGCAATCGAAACATAAGCAGCAACATCGTTGATGAACTGACCCGGCTCAGCATTCGCATACTTCTGAGACAGCCCACTGCAAATGCCAGACATTGAGCCTTCGAAATAACCATCCTCGAGTTCCGTTCCGCTGTAGTCATAATCGAGAGAGCTGTTCAATCTTCTGCGCTTAGCGCTATTTAGATTATTTGCCTTCGCATAAGCTATTAAATCAAGCCAATGAGATATAGCACGCCAAGCGGCTTTAAGTTCATTCAGAGCATCGTAATAATTGTCGAATTCTTCAGTAATAGCATCAACATCATCGCTTCTGGTTGAAATGCTGAGAGCGTGGAATTCTATGCTTTCGATATTGTATTCATCATCGAAGATAGCTGCGAAATAATCGCCTCTAGAATTGACAAGCTGAATTTGAGTGCGGGTAATTCGCAGTTCACAGCTGTACGCTTTTGCCTTGGTTTTGAGTGACTTTACGTTGTTCTGAATTTTTTCCGCACTCCACGAATCGAAAACAGTATCGGAATTAAGTGTCTGAATTCGTTTTGAAGATTTCAAAGATAGCATTCTAGGTACCTCCTTAAGACATTGGACCAAGATAAATCGCACGAGACACTTCAAGTGTGCAGGTGAATTTAACGATATCAGATGCCGAATAGTCGTAGTCACCGAAGTCAAGACTGGAAATCCAGACACCTCTCCACTTCCAGATTCGAGAGAAATTAGAATCACCGTCACCTGAATCACGTAGGACATAAGCATCCTTCATATATTTAGAAGGACGACCCACTCTTTCGGTTGCGTTGTTGAACACTTGAGCATCCAAATCAACCAGAGCTTGCTGAGAATCAAGTCCGCAGTATCCTTTGATTGTCCAAGATACATTTTCGTACTTCGGTTTTCCTGCGAACTTCAGACTGTCGTTTCCGTAGAAATCCTCGATTACGCCGTAGCTCTTCTTGAAGGAACCGAGAGAATGCGTGGACAGCGTGAGGACATCGGAGAATGACGCTAAATCTGAAGAGTTGACATTGTACAGACGAATTTCGAATTTATCTTTCAGGTATGGCATATAGTCGTCCTGACCAATCATGTGGTCAGTACCGAAATACATTCTTTCCATCCACATAAAGCGTAGACCTCCTTTTATGATTTTTAATAGGAACTTTGTTCCGATTACAGACTGGACAGCTTAGCAGTGCATCAGTGCACTGCTAAGAACTGCTTCAGTATCTGTTATATTCGATTATATTTGCTGACATCAATAAGTTCCTGAATTAGTCGTAGGTTTCTTGAAAACCAGTCGGCGGAAGCAGGAAGAGGTCAACATCGACAGTATCAATAACGCCGGTAACAGCCAATTCAACCTTACCGATAACTGTATTGGCATTGATGCGGTCGAGGTTTATGATATCAGGATTCATGATAATGCGATAACCCCATGGATTATAATCATTACCGGTAAGTGCTCCGACAGAACGCATCTCATCAAGCAGAGGACTAAGACCTGCGTAGAAGTGAGAATAAGCATCTTCATTGTTATATTTGAAAAGAATTTGAAGTGCTGTATCCCAGATACGCTGCTTAACTCTGTTGGTAAGCAGTCTGGTAGACAAATTCTGTAGTGCGTTATAAGTACCCAAGGGCTTATCCCAAAGAGTGCTGTTGCCAAAACAAGTGAAGCCCTTACCAGGAACTTCCATAAGCGGATTCAAGCACACGCCTTCGTCATGGTCTTGAATGAGGTCAAGATATGCTTTCTTGATTTTATACTCAGGAGAATGGACAACACCAGTACCCAGCATCCCTGCTGGAACCATCCACCATTTATTGATGCCACCAGTACCTGCACTGTTGATGATGAGCAGAAGATGTGCGAGTTCTGGGCAAATCCATGCATTGGACCCAGAAAGCGCCAAGGTGGTTCTGCACCAAGGACCTACTACTTCACCGAATGTGGAATAAACAGAGCCGACTGCAGAAGACAAATCATCCTTGAACTTCAGAGCACCGGTGCGAACTGCGTTACTACCGACACCTGTCTGAATACCTCTAGGCATACCGAATGGTGTGCCGATAATAGCAACACCACACTTCGAGCTTGCTGCGACTTCAATCATTTTTGTCATGATAGAAGTAACTTCGAACTCCATATGGAATGTCGGGTTAGCTGCGAGGAAAGACTTAGGTACATATTGGTCATCTGCAATGCCACAGAATACCGCATCCCAATCGTAATTAAGTGGGTCTGTTAGTTCAGGCAGACATTGTTCAAAGTTGTGATATAGCATCTGTTGGTTGTAGAGTCGAATAAGAGAATCAGTATCAGTATTCGCATACGCCCTCGCAATCTTATCGATATAGTTGATATAAGTGCTACCAGAGCTGTCGAATCGTTCGCTTACCACAGCGACAACGTCCTCCGCTGTGGGTGTTTGACCTTCATGAGCTCCAGTTACACAAGATAAAGCATAATCTGTACCGGCATACAGCGAGAATACAGACATACCGACAGGATATTCAGACGGTTCTACGGAAACAGCGTTCATTGTTCCGTAGAACAGCGGTGTTTCGATATTAGCGAAGGTAGCTTCTGTGATAAGCGGCTGACTATCGGTAGCGGCTTCTGCATCAAAAGCAACAGATACGATTTCGAGCAGCTGGTCTGTAGGCACGATATCATTAGGATTCTGAGTGTAGCCGTTATTATCGAACACCTCAACTGTTCCGATTTTATATCCCTTCGCATTCAGAGAGCAGCGGATTCTGATTTTCAAATTGTTACCGAAAGAACCAGGGTACTTTGCTGTGACGCTGAGTGTATCCGCAGTAGATGGGATGCGTACGGATACAGTAGCACCGCCTAGAATGTAGTTAGTCGTTGGAATCTCCGCAGAACTACCGTCTGTGGACTCGCTTCCAACTCGCATAGTGATATAACCCAGAGCAGCGTCTTCATTGTTCGAACTCCAGAAATTGTCAGCAGAGACGCCTTGCTTGAGTTGGAGCAGAAGAGGTAGACGCTTAATCTTGATGTAATTGAAATCAGGAATAGTCCATGAAACTGTCGAAGCTGTTCTACCTACGCTAGCATCAGCACCTGCTCCAAAAGAGCGATAAGTTTCTTTCAAAGAAATCTTTCTTTTTTCAAGTGCCTCCTTAGTAGTCTTGTCATAGACAATGACGTCCATAGTACCTTGAGCCTCGACCTGTTTACCTGGGGTTGACAGGTTACCAATCTTGATTGTAGTATCAGTAACGGTTGTACTCGTAGTTACGACGGGTTTCTGGAATGCGACAATATACTGGTCTTTGTTTGCCGCTGCTGCTTCAATCAGAAGAGAATTGCTGCTTCCGTTGACGTATTGCTGTTTTGCTGCATCCCAGACAACGCCATAAGCACCAAACCTTAAGTTGCTGGTGTAACCATCTTCAACCCAGGTAATCTGAGACGAGCTCTCAGCCAAAATCGGGTCAAGAAAATGATATGGTGTTTTATCTGCAGAAAGGACAGTCGGATTGTTTCCGGGCTGTATGTCGACCACTGAATGAGCAGATACAGCATCAACAGTAGAACCAGTCGGCATGATGAACGCTTCATATTTCGCCTTATCACCGAGACCGTCAACACGCTTAACGAGAATATCGTAACCAGCTGCAAGTAGCTTTAAGCAGTACTCGTAAGACTTTTCACGAGAGCCTAAGTATGTGTTTGCACCTCTGAATGTCTGAACGAAATCAGTAGTACCACGGTAACCTGCTGGGAAATGAACCCAATCTGGGTTTTTGTCTTCGTCCCCCTCAATGAAGGTAGGACCCCAGATCGCCGCAATCGGAAGTGCGACGGTCGCATAATTATTGCTTCTGACTTGGAAGCTATAAGTTTCCGAATGCTCATAGATGTTAATTCTTGGCATTATCAATCTCCTCCTTTATTGTTTCCGCGAGGTTAGAATCAACAGACCACTGCAGGTACCTTAAATTCTTCTCACGAATATTGATGATATTAGCTCCGAGAATACGGATTGGAATAATTTCCTGATATAAGATTCCTGTTTCAGAAAATCTATCATTAGTAGAACCGTTACTCCAGTCACCGTTAGGAGTTATCTGACCATGCAAGAATCTATCAGAACCGTATGGGAGTGGGATTGTGAGTCTTGGTTTATTCAAGAACAGAAATGCAATCTCACTCGTCAATTCATCGATATCATCTTGCGTTGTCGCTAACAGTGTAACGGTGTAGTCAATCTGAATCGGAATGGCTTGCTCAGAAATTTTCTTGTGATTGCGTATTCGGTCGATACGTCCTTTCCGTCCGATTGACCATGATTTCAACTGAGTATCTCGAGTTGAATTTACACGAAACAGAACAATTGCTGGAAGTTGGAGTCGACCTTCTTTATGCATCGCAATCGTGTCCCAATAACTCGATACTGGGACGATTGCTACCTCACCTTTGAAATTCTCTTTCAGATAATCGTGTATGGCATCATCATACAGTTGAATCATCTACATCACCTCCAGCAGGTGCTGCTGAACCAGTCGAGGTGATAGATGAAGATGACTCAAGAACATCACCGCCGTCTCCGAAATAGGAGCCGTCTGACGAGTTACTCATTTGTTCAAAATCAGTTCCAGAATCCTCATCTGCATACGAGTCATCCTCAATTCTGTAAAGCAGTCCTTCCGGTATTTGGAAAAGACCTCCACAGAGTGGACACTGACAAGCATAAGGTAAAGAAGAAGAATCCACCTCTATGAGTGTCTGAGGAGTGGATTCTGGTAACGCAAGCCACGTCATTTGGGATTTCTGTAATCTAAGCATATTTTCACCTCCGGATAATTGACTGCAAACAAGCAGTTTATTTGGTATGTGTAGTTGTTTACTTATATTAGCGTGCTTTGTTGCTAATCCTTAAGAAATCTACGTGGTGTGCTATTCTTCTTCTCGATATCCCTACGAGTTTCTGCAGTCTTCGGTGCTGTGTTTCCGACAAGCGGTACAATCTGACAAATAATATGGTCAGGACACACCAACCCAGTTGTCAATTCTGTAACCTGGAATAAACGAGATTCGATAGCAGTAACCTGTCCTTTTATCTCGAACAAGCAACCCTTCTGGATGTGCGGAGTGTCGAATGGAATGTGTATAAGAAAAGGTGGGTTGTCACCTTTCTCGACAACCCACCCTAAATTCCTATATGTCTTGAGTTTCGGCTCTCCATCAAAGATGCCGTAGACATCAGATTCTGTAGAGTAACCATCCGGGGCAGGTTGATTGTTCTGGTCAACAGCGTTGTTCAATGGGTATCTATATTTGAATAAGACACCCAGCTGCATCACTGTGAGCTTGAATTGGGTTCGCAGATATTCGACTTCTCTTGGAACAATCAAACTCATAGAATCACCCCATCTTCTTACTCCTTATCGTCTGCGCATACGACGTCTAGAAGAATTGACGTCCTCAGCCGGAGTACCCGATTCAGGTTCTTCACCTGCAACAGATGCGTCTTCAGATTCGAGGTCAACGTCTACAGCGTATTCATCGCCGTTTTCAGTTACGCAGTTGAGGATAACACCAGTATCCGCAGCCTCAAGAGTAATGCCGACAGTAGGGTCGCTGGAAACCTCAGAGAGGACTGCAGCAACAACAGATTCGACATCAGCAAGGCTGTAATAGGTAATTTCATTGATAGTCTTAGAGGAATTCAGTCTGCGACGACTGGAATCAAGACCAAGGATTCGGGACTTCGTACTCTTTCTATTGACTGCCATTGTGAATGACCACCTTTCTCATTTGATTTTGATTGGAGTGTTATTAGCTGCGAGGTACTCTCGCGCCTCTTTCAGCTCTTCACGTCCTTCTGCCAGAAGCTGTTCACCGTTCAACTGAACTGGACTTCCGGGGATTTTCATCTTTGAACGCTTCTGTCCGACATATATCTTGTAATGTGCGATAGCTAACCGTCGCATCCAATCCTGCCAATAGCTGGTTTTCAATTCAGACGGGTCATCGTAATCCGCGATATACGTGATAGTCACATACGTCGGAAACGGAGTGTTGGCTGAAACATATAAGAGCTGATTTTGCTCGTCGTACGAAAATTGTAAGTCTTGCGAAATCGAATTCTTAATGGTCTGAACCAACATCGTTTCTGTATAGTAGTCGAAATAAGCGTCATATTTCTGAGTACTGCTGATTGCTGTCATTCCCGCCATAGCAGTGAATACGTTTCCAGCTGATGTGTTATCGATACCCAAACCGGCGGGAACTTGCGCCCTCCGAACTTCAATCAGGTCTTTAACCTTATAAGCTTTCAACGAAATCCGCTGCTTATAAGAGACGGTCAAGTCGGTGTATTCGTGAAGATTCCTCTTTAGCTCTCTGAAAGCGTACATCAGAATCTTCACGTCTTCACCTTCTTTGACTTCTTCCTCAGTCCAAGGAACAGCCATATGCATATCATCCAGATACTCATGAATTGTTGGGTTTGGCATTTAGTCCGCCCCTTTCAGATTAGGGACCAACTGCTGTCTTTTCCGTCGATGCTACAGTAAAACCGAAATCTGTAAGTGCTTTGCCGGTTTCAACATAGAACTGAGACTGAGCAAAAGTATCCACATCGAACGTGTAAGTGCCGCCTTCGATAGCCATCTTGAAAGACTGCCATGCTCTGTAGACAGGAATCTGCGGAGTACGATAAGCTTCAAGAATGTTAATCATGCTGTTAGTAACAGCTTTAGGCCATCTGAGCTGGCTGGAAGTGAAGAAGTGCAGATTTGCTTCGGTATATTTCTTTGCTTCTCCATCGCCTGCGAACAGCTTCTCCTTCAGGAACTGCGGGGTAGTCGCAGTATCTGGAGCATACAGGTAAGGTTTAGACGGACCGTCATATTCGCCTGGCATCTCCGTTGCTGTCAATCCAGGGATCGGAGCAGCAGTAACAACCTTGGAACCTTGATTCTTGGTCAAGAACTTGTCATTAGCTGGCGAGTAGGTAATGGTAATCGTATATGCCATTATGATTTCCTCCTTTACTTGATTTATTCACATTAGTATGTGAGGTTCGTAACGACACCGCGGATAAATGCCTTCGGGTTAACCATCTTCTTTGCGTAAGAAGCTGCGAAGCCCTGCTGACCTGTGAATGTAGCATCCATCAGCGCAGGAGTTGCAGTAACCAGCATGTAAGGAGCGAAGATGTAAGAAGGCTCTACCTCGTTGTCGGAGTGATGACCAAGTACAAATTGGTCATGCGGCAGCGCTCTGAAGCAGTAAACCTTGAATTCGCCGAGGTCGCCTGCGTAGTAAGAACCAGCAATCTTGGAAGTGTTGGAAGGCTGGAACATAGACATACCCTGGATAACAGTCATAACACTGGAGCCAACGAGCAGGATATTAGGACGAATACGTCCAGTAGCATCCCAGATTCTCTGAGAACCTGCGTTAAGGGCTCTGATGAAGCTGTTGTCGTGAGCAAGGTCTCCAGCCTGACCTTGACCAAGCGGAGGTTCTGCACTCCAGACAATCGGCTGACCTGCACCAGCATTGTAGAACATATCCAGTGCAACTTCAGAGTTCAGTTCATTTACGATAACGGAAGTTGCCTGCTCTTCGAGCATCTTAGGACCGTCAAGTCCATACTGCTTCTCCATATCGTATGCTGCAGACATAGACCAACGAGCAGCCAGAGTTCTGTCCTCTGCTACAAGGTCAATCCACTTAATCTGACCATAGATAGGAGGTGTGTTCGCCGATGCTGAAATGTTATCTGTGCGGTAGTTCGCAAGAGTTGTTGCGTCAGCAGTAAGTGTTTCAGAACCTGTGATGCGGCCTGTCGCGTAGTCGATAGAACCAACTGACTTAGGCTCTGTTTCACTGGCAGCAATCTGCATCAGATTGCCCTCGCCGTCATCATAAATAGTATTACCCGTCTGAGGAATGATACGGATTGTAGTCGGAAGAACAGGACCTCTGAGCATAAGGTCATTTAGCGGTTCATTCTGAATAAAATTGCCAGAATAACCCTCAGTACCTCTTGCAAGCTCGAAAGGCGATGCAAAAGTCTGACCAGCCTTAACGCCGCCCTTGTCTTCGCCGTACTTAAAATCGGTATAAGGAACAGAACCGTGACGGCTGTTCAAAGTCTGGAAAGTAGCGATTTCAGGAACAATCCAATCAACGAGCGTAGCCTTAAGCACGTTCATGTAAACAGTCTTCTGTAGCACGTCACCGGGCTGTGTTGCGGACGGAATAATTGATGTTGGCAGCAAAGACGAGTTCAATGCTCTCTTCTGCAGGTTGTACGCCTGAGTAATGAGTTGCTCGGACTTAGAAAGATTTACCATGTCATAAGCCGGGAGACCCATTTTTGCACGGCTGGCATTCAAGGAAAAACCTGCGCTACGCTGAGCCTTGTTATAGGGTTTTAGCATAATATCAATCTCCTTTACTTAGAATTGAGTAGATTATAAAATAATTCACCGAGTGCCCTCTGGCGTTTCTGAGCAAGATATTCAGCACCGTCAGAAAGCCTTAGTTTACTTTGAGTGAAGTATTTACGACTGGCAGCGAGTTTGGTAGGAATCGCATATTTGAATGCAGGTTCAGCTACAAAATCAAACCCGTAGAATTGAATCGGGCCTTTGGTTGTACCAGGAACCGACCCTGTGTCTGTATAGCCATCAGCTCGAATGCTGACACCTATCTTTACATCGTGCTGATACAAATCTCTGATGAAGTTGCCTTCATCAGTGTCAAGCAGCTCGATAGCACCGAAAAACTCATCGCCTCGAATCTCAGCCTTGACAAGAATTCCAGCTTCTGTACCTTTGAATCCGACAATATTTTCTGCCGGATGTTCGATGTACGCCGGAAAGACGCGTCTTGCTAGACAGTCTTGAAAACGCTCGTCATTGACAAGCCACTCCATGGACTCTCTAGAAAAAGCTAAGCCGTCCTGATTAGGAGTACCGATGTCTAGGAAATTTCCTTGGACGATGAATCGCTTGGTTTGCGGATTCTGCGTAAGTTCTGTGTGTTTCACAAAGTCACCACCTTACATCTATCCCGCTCACGTTCATTATAAGCATGGGATTCAGTTTATTATACGAATGGATTTTCTTCTGAAGTCTCCTCGTCTTCTGTGTCGTCAACTTCAATTCCATTTATCAGATTATAGATGGAACTGTCAATAACGTCTAACTGCGATTTAATCGCATTGATTTTTACCTGAGTGTCATGAACACCGAGACTATCTAGCAGAGAGATAATATCGTTTGCTCGAGTCATTGCGTTGTTCGCTAAGTCAGACTTGTTCGTATCTTCAGGCCCAATCGGAGGCTGCATCTTGATTTCGAATCTTTTACAATATTCCTCAAGATTGTTCTTCTTAAAATAAAGATTCAATGCATACTCTATACCAGTCGCATACGCATGCTGAAGAGACTGAACTTTACGATAGAGTCTGATATTATTCTGGACTAAGATAGTCGCACCGCCGGAGCCTTCTTCATCTGTTGATTGTCCAAGGTTGCCTGGAGATACATCAGTGATTGACGTAATCTTGTCTTTGTAGTAATCCAAATCAACGATATCACGCACATTGACATCACCGCCAAGTGTCTGAACATTGATGACGCCTTTACCATTTCTGGTAGCCGTGTAGATAATTTTTTCCAGTGGGCCTGGGTCTGCATAAGATTGTGCAGACCCTGTCTTTGTATTAGTTGCAAGTTTGTGCTCCATGCTACGCTGAAGCTTATCCAGAATTCTATCTTCTTCTTGAGGAGATGAATCACCTATTTCGATTTGAAGAATTCTGAGAAGTGCGCTACGAGTAACTCTGTTTGCTACCAGAGCGTCCTCAAGTAGACTAAGAATCTGCGCAGGAGTATACGCATCCACGAATGGAGGATAACCCTCGTAGACTTCATAGTTATCTACACCATCAGCACCTTCGACTTCAATCTCTGTGCCATAAAGCGATAAGTTGTACACGATATGGATTACAGAATCAGCAGGCTCGCATGCCCAATGAACACCGTTAACCGAACACCAGTTCGAATATGTATCGGATGCTTGGTCGAAGTCACATATGAATGCTGAAGGGTCATCACCGTGCCTTAACTCATAGATTGTAGCAGGGTCTATTGCAGAACCCATAAGAACATCCCAATGCTTATTCGGATTTCTCTGACCTAGCTTAATTGTCGCGTTATACGAGCTTGTCTCTTTCTGCTTGGGTTTAACGAATTCTGTAGTCTTGAGATAAAGGTTGCCGTAAGTCACAAGCTCGATTATGTGCGAATATGCACGCCAATCTAGCTCCCAGAGCTCCATGATATGGTTAGCCGCTTCTGCCGCTTTGATGGACTCCGGAGAACTGTCCTTAGCGACTGCCCAGATAACATGACCTTGCGGATTAGTGCAGGTAGCGTTCGTCGCATAAATCTCTATAGTAGGTCCGATAATTGCATCAGATTTCAACTGTGACATTGCATTATAAGCAATTCGACGGTCATTAAGCTGTGACGCGGTTAATCGAATCTGGTCTAGGTCAGTCAGCACCCCGGCTAATACCTTGTAATCGATATCATGAATATCCGGCTGTTGTCTAACCTTCTGAACGCTAAGAGTTTCGTCAGATTTACGCTTCCGTCTTTTACCAATATTGAAAATAGCCACACACTCACCTCCATAACTGAGTGCTTACAAGCACTCTATTTATAGTATACACTTATATAGACAAGTAGAACTGCTTTAACTGTCTACTACTATTATACGGTATATAATCAAACACATTGATTTCTTATGTGTTCCAGGAATACCTTCACGACATCTTGGTTATCAAGCAAATCCGTCTTGAAGAAGTCAACCTCATTAGTAGAACGATTTACTATGTCAAGACGTAAGAATCTACCGTATCGAACAATATCGAAAATATAAGGTTTCGTAATAATTTCAAAACCGTTAAAGATAGTTGCTAACTCAGGCTTTACCTCCCAATTCGGATAGATAGAGCTGAGTTTCTTCTTCAAAGATTTGCAGACCGATTTGACATTCGCTTCTTTTTGAATTGCGCTGTCAAGACTGATAAGACCGACATAGTCAAAGTGCAAAGAAGAAGTCAATCTTTGATACTTGATATGACGATTCTTTCGAATTTTTTCCCAGAAATAATGTCCCTTTGATGGGGCAGAATAGAAACCTCTACCGACGTTAATCGGTACATCGAAATAAGTGTATACCTCACCACCTAAGAAACGAACCCATAGCTGTCGTTTCTCACCGTCATATTTGATACCTTCAATGTTAGAAGACTTAAAACTCTTCCAGAAGCCATCTTTATCGACACCAGAGTTCTTATCTGTGAATGGGTTGGCTTGTGAACGAGCGACACCGCGCTCGTCTTTGGTTAAGTCATCATCCACAACATCTTCCGATTCAGGCATATCTCTAAGAGCTCGTCTGGCTTTTTCATCCTCAACTCGCTGCTTATCTCGTTTCGTACCGGAACTTTTTCGAATACGTTTCGCATTGATATGAATCATAATTTCACCTCACCTTATTTCATAGTATACGCGATAGTCAACTGGTTGTTGTCACATTTGTCAGATTCGGGTATGCCTTCATAATCATCACCTGAGTCTCAGCGTCCGCCACGATAATATGACAATTATCAGGCACACCCGTGAATATATCAGGTTGCTGATAAAGATGTAAGCTACTCGCATTTGAGAATAGAATTGATGTGATATTGATTTCAGTCAAGGAAGAGCATCCTTTGAATAACCCTTCGATACTGGTCACCTTATTCAAACGCAGCTGACTTAAATCTACCTTTGTGAGCGCGATATCATTTTCGAACATATATGATATGTTCTCACCGTTATCAGTCATCAGGCAATCAAGTCCGATAATAGTCTGCAAATTCGGATTGTTCGAGAGCATATGATTAAAATCAGTAACATTCTGAGTATAAAGCCGAGTCACATCAAGTGAGGATGCTTGTTGAAATGCGAATAAAAATGCTGCATTCGTGAATCGAATATCTTCAGATATGGACTCAATCGCACAATTCTGGTACCAGCTATTTTGCATAATTGCTCTGACAGATTCATAATCAGCATACTCAGTAATGATTTCTGAACCTCCGGAAGCAGCGGAATACCCACGGATACGAAAACACTTCAAGTCACTGAAAGTCAGATTATAACCACGCTCTAGCTTTTCAAGTCTGTTCAACATCTGAGAAGTAACTGTTCCTGACTGTCTGTGATTTACGACCGGTAAAGCACCAGCAAGTGGTAATGTCCGACCATTGACTGGATTATAGCCAGTCAGCATAAGACTGGACATAAAGTCATCGTCAACGCCATAACCGATTCCGATAGCAAAGTATCTATTCATCGGAACAGCTAAATCCAATTTATTCAAGACTCGATAGCGCAATCTGATTGTAACCGTCGGCTGTATAGAACAATAGATTGAGAGTGTGTCGTTTGTCGTGGACACTAAGGTGAAATGCTTGAAGATATTCAATTCTTCAGGACGAGTTGACATATTAGATGTGTAGACAAGCTGTATCATAGGTACAGTTTCAGGTCCTATTAGCGTATTATTCAATTGAACTCTATACCCAGAACTCGTGAGGTACCATTGATTTGGATTGACAATCGTATATACAAGTTCACCTACCTGATGATACTGGGGATATACATTGACAACAGCGTCTTCGTTCTGATAAACCAATTCAATAGTTGAAGAAACATTCTGAACAACGAAATCCATATGAGTCTCGCCTCCTTTTCAAATCTTATTGACAGCAACAAAGCACTCTAATTGGTATGTATATTGTATGTAGTACACTAGAGTGCTTTGATTCTCTATACTCTGTCAAAACTATATTTTTCGTATTCAGTAAGTCCACCAAATAGACCGCGGGATATTGACGGAGGCATAAGGTCCTCTTTCTCGTGAGTGCCGATATACATATCTGTCATACCCGGGTCATAAGGCAATAGACTCAAATCCCAGATAGCTCCTGCAAGACTATCTGAAATGTCCTTGCTATTATGCACGAAAACACCGCATGCTAGAGCAAAATTCGGATTATCCTCGATAGTCAAATCGTAAACTCGAGTTGGCTTTTCTATAAACCGCACAGACACGACTTTATGATTTCGTTTCATAACGCGACCTCTACGATAACCATCTGGTGGCTGTTCATCAGATTTAATATAAAGATTCTGTTCACCATTCGTCCACCAGATTCGATTCGACAACGCTTTTATCGCATTCTCGAACTTACCTTCTTTATGTCTTTGAGACAGTGATTGAGATATCCTCTGTGTGATAGTAGCATCTTTCTGACGAGCTAGACGATTGCCTAACGCATTCTTTTCAGCATTATTCAAGGTTAACCAATTAACTCCGAAAGCGGTTTCTATTTCAGCTATATGTTCCGCTTTACGCTCGATTTCTGGTTTATATTCACCATCACATTTTGAAGCATAATAAGCATAAGCTGCCTGTCTGATACGTTCAGAACGCTGCATATAAGCTTGCGTACCTTTAGCTGATTTATGCCAATTACGCACACTCTCCGCAGTCTCAGAATAATCGTGAGTTTCAAGATTATGAATACGAGTATGCGAGCTCTGGGTTATAGGTTTCAGGTTGGTTGGGGTGTTATCATTCTTATTGAAATTAGCATGATGAACTACCATACCAGATATTGGAGTCCAGTTCGGACAGAAAGCGTGGTATTCTAAATCCCACCGTTCGTATGCTGGTTGATATATCTTGGAATACCCATCTGAATTCAATTCTTGATAAAGCGGCATTAAAGACGTACCAGCAGTTAGCTTCTGAGCTTCGCAATATTCGCCATCACGCAGCATAAATCGATGTTCAGGAGTACAGGTAACAACCTCCCCATTATCAAGCGTGACTTCAACTAGCTTTTTTGTCAATTTTGTCTGATGAGCACTTATAATACGCTTCGGTTCGATAGTCAGCGTTTCTTCATTGACTGTGTATACCCAGTTTGTGCGATATTGCTGTTCTTCAACTAATTCAAGCATCGTTAGCTGACGCCCATCTACAAGCTGTACTCGAGTATCACCTGTAAAGCAGCCATCTGGCGGGTGGTCCAGCTTACCTGTTCCAGTATCACGCTGGAGGAAGATAAGCTCGTTCTCGAGTTTCGCGTGCTTAATCATCTCTATACGATTCTCTACCATCGCTTCTCTTAAGATATGATATCCTTCTGGAGTTCTATCCAAAGATTTTATCTGAGTATTGAATCCTTTATCCTTGAGAATCTGATGGAATTCAGCACTCTGAAATGTATCAGTGCTGATAACAACGATGTGGAATCCGCAACGTCGCAAATAATAGATGAACCGACGTGTCTTAGCCATACTGATTTCTGAACCGGGTGGTGCCTTAATACCGACAGAGAATACCTGCGCATATACTCGCTTTTCGACTACTCCATCGTCAGTGTCAGCAATGACATTCCGCATATAGCACGCCCCTGTGATGCCAGTTATATCGTTCTTCAATGACGTATCGACGTGAATAGCCATCGGTACTTCGAAGAAGCGTTTCGGTACAAGAGAGACATCAAAGAACTGCTCATACTCCATCTCATCGTCCAATCCAATTTGAAGAACTTCAGCAGTAAATGGATTCGGACGTTCACAGTAGCATTTGCTAAACACCTTATAGCTGAAATAGCTCATTGTACCTGGTAGTGCGACACCAGCAAGGTCTTGCAGTGCTGTGACGATATTGAAACGAAAGTCTCCTTCAAATTCAACAGGTACATCCAGAATCTGGAATCCCATCTGTTTCAGTGCTTCTATATCCTCTCCAGGTTCTACAACCTTAGGGGTAAGTTGTTTTGCGCCATAAGCAACCTGAAATTTAGCACCAGAATATGTCGTAGACGGTTTTACTTCCCATAGAGGGTGGTCAACGATGAACAGCTTTCCAGCGTCAGCTTCTTTACGTCTTTTCTGAAGATAAACCTCAAGAAAGTCATTTTCAGCTCGTTTAGATGATACGAGAAAAATCTTACCGAGCAGCTTTCCGTTCTTGATAAAACGCGATTTGATACGTGCTTTTACCGACGAATACGTCTGCATGATTTTAGACTTTTCGATAAGCGTATTAGAACCAGGTGCGAAGTTAACCTCATCGAGCATGCCAACATAAATCTGCTGACCTAAGCCGTGGCTTCCTTTTGAACCGGCTTTAATCACGACGTGTTTATCAGGAACATAGTAAGGATTCGAAGAAGAACCAGCTTTGTGTCCGTGTTCTAGGAACCACGGTGACTCCAGCAAACAAGCGTGAAGTCTTCCGAATCCAACACCATATGCAAGAGCCACTGTAGCATTGAAGAAGAATATCGCAATATCATCGGTATCTGCGAAACCGAAATAACCTTGCGGATTCTTCAAACATAGCAATCGATACGTCAGATAAGCAATCGCATAGACGGCAATCGCTGTCTTACCGATACCGATAGCTCCAGTGAAGGCTATCTCTTCGTATTCCATATCACCGCCGGAGAACATCTCTCGGAGTGTCTGTCTCCAGAACGGATAAATCTGAGTACCTTGTCGAGTAGCCTTTCCTAGATACTCGTCGCTCTCTAAAAACGTATCTATATCGACGGGTATCTCTTCATAATCCTGCAACCAGACGTTCTCATAAGTCGGGCTTTCTCCAGTTTCTTGTAACTCAGTCAATATCTGAATCATAGTCTGTTGCTCATCTTCTGTCAAAGAATCGAATACAGATTTGAAACGTTCGGGTGACACTTTCAATACGTCCACGCAATCACTCCTTTTCTGATAATATAGAAAGTATCAAAACCTTCTTTCATTATTATAGGGATACATTTCTATCAGCATGCAAAAAGACTGACAAGAACGAACCTGTCAGTCTCTACAAATATGATTATTGCTTAATGATACAGTCGGTTAACTCACAATCTCTGTTAATCTGAACATCAGGTAAGACACAGCCACGAGTAATTTTCAAGATAATTTTCGAATCATCTTCTTCATCGAGAGATACAGATACTGAAATCACATCACTGTATAGGTTATGAGCAAAATTTGTATATTTCTGTACCTCTTTGCGAGTGAGTTTACGCATTATTCGCTCGGATTTAGATACTTCTGGATATCAGCAGCCAAGCTGTAGATATCAGAAATCCAATCCAGCATCATTTTCGTATTATCTTGAGAATCCTCTGATGTGGCGTTGATGTCAGTACCCAGACGGGCTTCCAGAGAAGCGGCAAGCTTCTGGGCTTGTGCGTTGAGTAATTCAGACGTTTCGGTGAGTAAGGTACGTTCATCTGTACCAGAAGCAGAGTTAAGAGAACGTCTGTGCGGTACTCTGGTAGTCACTGGTTGAAATGCTGTTTTTCTCTGAGTAAGCATAATTCAAATCCTCCTTAGTCGGGTCATCTTCATTGATATTATTTTCAGTGACCCAAGCGTTATAATGGTGCATAAAATTCTCAAGTGGCTCCGCCAGCTTGAGATTCCCTTCAACGCTGCGGTATAAGCGTTCAAGCTTATATGAAATATTTTCGCCCGCAGCGAGACTACGAAGACACTCACCCAGCATCATTGTCTGAGACTGCGTGAGTAATGCGTCGACGCACGAGAATATTCTATACAGTTCGTCGTAATAATCCTGAGTTGCGTAATTCATCTTCCCATCTCCTTCGCAAAATATCTGGAGTGAGTCCGTCGGTGATTTCTATGAGCGAATAGTTCACTGAATACAGACATTTGCGTGGGTACGCTTTACAAAGCGCCCAATACTGCAGAGTATCCAAAATGTCTCGATAATCACCAGCACGATATAGAATTGTTTCATCCTCCGTCCATTCATCGTCCTTAGAATCGACTACAACGACGAGCTTGTCTATGTATTTGAAATACTCTTTAAGTTCGCGTCTCGTCAAAGACTCTATCCAGTCTATTTTTGATATTCCTAAGACCACAATCTACGATGCCTCCTTCTCTAGAATCCAAGAAGCGAGAACAGTGTGTCAGATATTCCTGTGAAATATCCACAGGTAGCTTACTCATCTGAATTAGATTCTGAAGCAGTTTGTAATCTGTCGACAATTTCTTCAACCTCCTTGATTTTCAGTTCCCCTAGAACTGCGTTAAATGCCTCTTCTCTCGATTTTGACTTCATCTCGACGACTATTTCCTGAGCTGCGAACATAATAAGAATCTCATATATAGAAGGTATATGAACCTCCTGATTCGGGAAATTGATTGCCAGATGAACAAACCCTTCAACTCCGACTGCAGCAATCAGATTCTTCCAAGTTTCCCCCACCTTCCCATATTCAGGAAGACGTGCGAGAACTTCAATTAGGTTTTCTGGTCTCCAGTCTTTTGTGAATTGGTCGAAGTATTGGTACATAGCGACAACAACTCCTGTGCAGCATTTCTTATTTTTTCACGTGACTGCTCATTTAAATCGGTACGAGCAGCTTCTTCAATAGTATCAAAAATGATAGCGTCTTGAGTCTCTATCGGTACATCAATGTTCGAAGCCGCTTGCTGAAGTGACGCGAGCAATTGAGTGTAGACAGGAATGTACTGCGCATCATGGTCAATATCAGTAGCCATAAGAGCATCAATAGCATACTCTAGCTTGTTCACAAGCTTGTCAGTAATGCGATTAAAACGAAGCAAACGAAGCTCCTTATTTCTCTCTTTCAACTGCTGAATAAGTTTAAGACGAACACCTGGAGCTATCTGACGTATTTCATCAGTATCACTTATCAGCAGATGATAAATAAGCTGGTTATTCGACTCAACCCATGATTGCAATCCTTTATAAGACTCATCTGATTTCGGAAGAGGCAGCGGCTGTTCATTCGGATTGTAAATGAAGATTCCATTATTACCTTTTGGCATAGTCACTGCCTCCTTTCTTATTCTTCAACAGAGTACGGTTCTTCAGAACGAGGGCACTCATCGGTGGATACATCGTAACCGATACGCTTACCGTTCTTCTGAGGATTCGTAAATTCCATATGACCAAAGCCACGCAGGAGATGCGTAAGACTTGCTTGCATTTCATTGGTAACAGTGTCTTCAAACTCAAATACAACCGAATTGTCCTTGTTAATGAACACTCGAGTCATAGAGTGCAAATCCGGAAAATTCTTGAGCTTCCAGAATAAGGTCTGAAGTCCAGTACCTCTGAAATAATCCGGATAGCGGGATTGACGTACAAGCTGCGGATTAAAAGCATTCGGAATATAGCTGGAATTCAGCTTTGTATCCAGGTTTCTAATACGAGCTTGCGTTCTAGCCGAAAACAGCTTTAGAAACCCATTCGGATTTATTCTATTCTGTCTAGCAGAATCTAGACGCAAAATCTGTCCATACATATAAATCACCTCAACCTTCTTCTAATATACTTTCGATATTCATCGGTAGAGTCAACCAAGAGAAATCCAGCTTTGGATTCTTAACAAAGTCAACTTCCAATATATCACCACCAAAGTTCTTAATCGGCGGTGGAAACTGATTTAAGAGCTCTGGTCGTTTGTTTGAATCGAAGCAGACTACTACGCGCGTTCGACCCTCTGCGCAACCTCTATGCAAGCAGTTACCGTCGAATACTTTCGCATTTGTCTGAATCTTGTGCTTCTTTACTA